>Ga0131853_10006777_pt1 | contig 20690 bp, 28 predicted proteins | sample TergutLab28metaG_FD_92764 | JGI IMG/M metagenome (GOLD analysis project Ga0131853, IMG submission 92764) | Labiotermes labralis P1 segment gut microbial communities from Petit-Saut dam, French Guiana - Lab288 P1 (version 2) (version 2) | ecosystem: Host-associated > Arthropoda: Insects >...
ACACGCCGCTGACGGTGGCAGAGCGGCACCGTCATGGCTATGATACCACGCCGGACAAGCTTTTTGGCAGCGATGCCACATGTTTTTACAATTACAAGGATGTGATGATTAAAAATAACACGGCGCAGCCCTTTCAGTTGATGTTGGATGTTGGTGAAAACCATCTGCGGGTTGCTTGGATGTCGGATGCACCCCCTGATTTTACATATGAAATCTATCAAAAAGAGCATCTGGTGCATAAAGAAGATTGGGGCGGCTATACGCGGCATAATCACCTGCATAGAAAGGTTTTTGGCTTGGATGGTATGCAGGTGGGAGATGAATTTGTTGCAGAAAATCACGCCATTATGATGTATCCGCCAGAGGAAAGCTAAAATGAAAGTCCGTGGTGTAAACCAACCCATAAACAGAAGCGCGACACGCCTAAAATTGGGCATAATCTATTTTAGAGCCAAACGCTATATGTTTTGGATATTTGGTGGCATAAAATTTGCAAAAGTTAGTGAAAATCAGCTGGAGCATGAGCATTTTGCCTATCAAACGCCCCTGCTGCGCAAGCTAAAAGATGTGGACATGTTTCTTCAAAACAATAAGATAACAAATTTGCGCATTGCCGTTGCGAAGCTGGATGGTGTGATATTGCATCCCGGCGAAACCCTTTCCTATTGGAAATTGATAGGCAAGCCCACACGCCGCAAGGGTTATCTGCCTGGTATGATGCTGGATAAGGGTACCGTGAAGGCTGGGGTTGGCGGCGGTTTGTGCCAGCTTTCCAATCTGATATATTGGATGACGTTGCACACGCCGCTAACGGTGATAGAGCGTCATCGCCACAGCTATGATGTCTTTCCTGATTCTGGCAGGACACAGCCCTTTGGCAGTGGAGCAACATGTTTTTATAATTACGGTGACTTGATGATTAGAAACGACACAGCGCAGGCGTTTCGGTTGAAACTGGATGTTGGCGAAAGCCACCTGAGGGGCGCGTGGCTGTCGAGCGCACCAACTAAACACAGATATGAAGTGTATGAAAAGGAGCATCTTATACAGTCCGAATATTGGGGCGGATATACCCGTCATAATGTTATATACAGGAAGATTTATGATTTAGAGGGAACGATATTAGAAGATAAGTTTGTGGCGGAAAACCATGCGATAATGATGTATGCGCCGCTGATAGCCGCACATGAAGAAAGGAAATAAATCATGCAACCAATTGTAGCAGTAGTAGGCCGCCCAAATGTCGGCAAATCCACACTATTTAATCGCATAGTAGGCTCACGCCTATCTATTGTAGAAGATACGCCTGGTGTAACGCGAGATAGGCTATATGCCGAGGCTTCGTGGCTTAAACACAATTTTACCCTCGTTGATACTGGTGGTTTGGACGCCAGCAGTGATGAGTATATCCCGCGCCAAATTTTGCATCAAGCCACGCTGGCCATAGAAACCGCCGATGTGGTGGTTTTTGTGGTGGACGGCAAGGTGGGTATTGTTGAGGGCGATATTGACGCGGCGGACATCTTGCGTAAAAGCGGCAAGCCCATTGTGCTGGTGGTTAACAAGTTGGACGATATAAAGCAGGAAGATTTGCTTTACGAATTTTATTCGCTTGGCCTTGGCACGCCTGTGCCTGTTTCTGCCGCTAATATGCTGGGCTTGGGTGATATGCTGGACATCATCTGCGGGCATTTTCCTGTGGCAGATGAAGATGAAATTGAAGAGGAGATTATTAAGGTTGCTATCGTTGGCAAGCCCAATGTGGGCAAATCCTCTATCATTAATCGCATTTTGGGTGAAGAGCGACTGATAGTATCTAACATACCAGGCACCACCCGCGATGCCGTTAACACCTTTATCGAAAAAGATGGCCAGAAATATATGTTTATTGACACGGCGGGTATACGCCGCAAAAGCAAGATAACAGAGAATATCGAGAAATACAGCCTTGTGCGCGCTGTGTCTGCGGTGGATCGTTGCGATGTGGCTGTGCTGGTGATATCCGCCGAGGATGGCATAACAGACCAAGATACGAAGATTGCGGGCATTGCGCATGAAAAAGGCAAGGCGGGCATCATCGTTGTAAACAAATGGGATGCGGTGGAAAAAGACCACAAGACAATGAAAAAATATGAAGAAAAGATTGAGCACGAGCTTAAATACATGCCGTATGCGTCAAAGCTGTTTACATCGGCGGTGACGGGGCAGCGTATTAATAACCTTTTTGATGAGGTGCAGGTGGCCGCGCAAAATGCCGCAATGCGCGTGCAAACGGGCATCTTAAACGAGGTGCTGATAGAGGCTATGGCGATGAATCAGCCGCCGGCTGTAAAGGGCGTTGCACTGAAAATCTATTACATCACGCAAGTTTCTATAAAGCCGCCGACATTTATACTATTTGTTAATAATTCGGAGCTTTTGCACTTCTCGTATAGGCGTTATATCGAAAACCAGATACGTCAAAACTTTGGCTTTAAAGGCACGCCAATACACTTTATAGTGAGGAACAAAACATGAAAACTTTGATATTATATGCCACAAAACATGGAGCGGCAAAAGAAATTGCAGGGCGTATTGCGAATAAGCTGGATAATGTGACTATTTGCGATTTAAAGCAGGGCAACATCCCGCCAATTGCAGATTTTGACTGCATTATCCTGGGCAGCTCTCTTTACGCTGGTTCTATCCGCAAAGAGGCCAAGGCTTTTGCTGCCAAAAATGCCGACACGCTGACTGAAAAGACTATTGGACTATTTTTATCAGGTCTTGCAGAAGAAGATAATAATTATTTTGCAACCAACTTCCCGCAAAATCTGTTAGATAAAGTGAAGGCGAAAGGGTTTTTGGGTGGCATTTTTGACCCAAAAAAGGCTAATGTGTTTGAGCGCTTTGTCATCAAAACTGTGATGAAGCAAAGTGTTTATGTGGAAAAGGTTGATGATATAGAAATTGACCAATTTGTCAGCGATATGAAGCGAAATTAGTTATGGCAGATGAGCGTGTTAGGTTTAAATTATTAGAAACTGCTGACTTCAACGTGTTTACAGGGACAGCTGCTGATGGAATATTTCAGTTAGTCGTTACAAAAGAAAATGCTGATTGGCCATATCGCTTATGTGATTTTATTCAATATGAATCTGCGCTTAACAAAAGTATCATTCTTGATGTTGACGAAGAAGACCTGGAGCTTGCGCGGCGCGTATATAGAAATCATAGTTACATGGACAAATTTTTAAGGCCATACGAGCAGAAAGTTCTTGTGCATACAACGACAAAAGAAAACTATGCTGCGATAATGCAAGATGGGTACCTAAAATCTTGGAATTTGCTTAAAAGTCTCGGTGTTGAAAAAGAAGAAAAACCGATAGGGTATTTGCTGGGAGACCCGCCAGATTACAGCGATTATATAATGTTTGCACATGGTGGGGTATATGCTGAAATAGTTGTGGCATCAAAGCAAAAATCCAGATTGGAAATGGATATTGACATGCCATACATTGCAGGCGCGCGTTTTTACTTCGATGCTAAGAAAATTGCTGAGGATGGCCTGCTTATAAGAGATGGAGCGCATCTGAAAGTGAAAGACAGCTTCCCGATTGATAAATATATTTTTTGGATAGCTACACCGGATACCCTTGGCATATCTGAAAACGCAACGCCGCGTATATTTGCAGAAAAGGCAGATAGTACATTTGAAAAGAACTTGGAATACAGATAGGCGATGACGCACACTAAACCTTAGGAGGTAACATGCTGCTTGAGATGCTATTTGTTTTGATAGGCTATGCGGTGGGCTGTTTGCAGTCTGCTTATATCGTGGGCAGGCTTTTTGGCAAAATTGATATAAGAGATCACGGCAGCGGCAATGCAGGTATGACCAACGTTACGCGCGTTATGGGCGTAAAGGCTGGCGCAGTTGTGCTGGCGTTGGATATGGCGAAGGCTGTGGCCGCCGTAATGCTGGCAAACTATGTTTTTCATGGCCGTCTATGGGGCATGGAGGGCATAGAATATCTGCCTGGGTTGCTTACGGGTCTTGGTGTTATCTTGGGGCACAACTTTCCTTTTTATCTCAAGTTTCGTGGCGGAAAAGGCATTGCGTCGTCTATTGGCGTGGCTTTGTTGTTTGACTGGCGCATATTGGTTATTGCCCTAGGTATTGCCCTTGTTGTGCTTATCGTTATAAGATTTATGTCGTTGGCGTCTTTGGTGGGCCTTTTTACCTTTGGTGTCACCACCACCATCCTCTTCAACGAGATACCGATTATCATCATCGCGTGGATAATTGCTGCTTTGGCCTTCTTTACGCATAGGGCAAATATTGTGCGGCTTTTTAAAGGCGAAGAGAGCAAATTTGAGTTGAGACGAAAGAAGTCCTCGTCCTAGTTACTTAGAAAATACTGGGAAATTGGAATATAATTGGAAAATCCTGACTATATTTTAAGTATATCGTAGTAGCTCTACTTAAAAAGAACGAAGCCGCGCGGCACAACCAACGCATCAAGGGTGTGCATGTTGGTGCTAGCACCAACGAGGCGCGCGAGCTGAAGCCATTTTTAAGTTGAACTACTATACTTGGGACATAGGAGGGACAAAATGAATGTACAAGCTTATAATTATGTTTTGATAGAAAAGCCCAAAGCAAAGGAAAAACGGAGACCTTTTGGCAGGAAGAAGGAGCAGCTAAGCGGCGAGGATATGATTATTTTGGCAACGCTGGAGCAGCTGAAAAAAGAGCTGGATAATATCCATAGCTCTCTGGATTCTGTCACTGACCCTGTTTTAATAGACAGCTTTATTTATGAAATGAATGCTGTAAACATGCGGTATAAGTTTTATTTGCAGCAATGCAAGGATAAAGGCATTATTAGCAAGGTTTTTAGCGCATAGAAGGAGGGCTGCGAAATGGACTTTCTTCAAAATGCGGATGAGCAGGTTGTAATTTGGATAGCCATTGGCATCTTGGTGGTGCTTGGTATTTTGGTAATTAACAACAAGATGCGACGTGTTGCGGCCTTTGGTGTACACGCAGTTTTAAGCATGGCGGCTGTGTTTGCCATAAACCTTACGATGGGTGGTTTTGGGCTGGCTGTTGGTATAAATGCCCTAACCATGGGCATTGCGGCCATTTTAGGTATACCTGGTGTTATCATGCTATATGGCCTGACATTTATTTTGTAGAGATATCATACAAAGGAAGTTATAAAAATGTATGCAAATTTTGAAAGAAATTTTGCAAATATCATGTTTGAGGCGGGTTGCGAGAAAATAGAGCTACCCGCCTATGAGTTTTGGCGCGGAAAAGTGTCCCTTTGGGGGAAGCTTACGGGTGCTGTGGCTTATTTTTATGTGGTTTATGAGATGCGTCCCGTAAGGATGGCAAGTTTTTCTGAGTTGAAAGAGCTTATAGATCAGAGGATTGACACTATATCTGCGCGGTTTAATATGCGTCATACCGTCATCTTCAATATATTTGTGGGTGATTTATCTGGCGATATCAGCGAAGTTAGGAAGCTGATTGATGGGCAGGGTGAATTTGCTTTTTTGCCTAAATATTATATTTATTATGCTGTTGATACGGAGACCTCGCAGATAATTCGCAATACCCAGCAACCGCATAATATGGATGGCGCGATGGCAAAGATACAGGCGGCGCTAAAACCAAAGTCGGAGCAGGCATCAGTGGCGAATGAATTGCCACCATCGCGATATGCCATGCCTGTGGCTAAGCATCCCATATTATGCTATATCTTGATGGGTGTAAATGTGCTGCTGTTTATTTTGATGGAGCTTGATGGCGGATCTGCTAACATAGCCACGCTGATAAGGTATGGCGCTGTGTCGCATCATCTTATTTTTACAATGGGCGAATATCACCGCTTAATTACGCCAATTTTTCTGCATATCGGCTTGATGCATCTGATGTTTAACGGCATGTCCATGATACTTTTTGGCATGAGGGCAGAAAAATATTTTGGGCATATAAAGTTTTTGATAATTTATATTGTGAGCGGCGTTGCGGGTAATTTGGCAATGGTGCTGGCCAGCGAATTTGCGCTGGGGGCTGGGGCTTCAGGGTCTATATACGGCCTGATGGGCGCGCTGTTCGCCTTTACAAAGCTGCGTAAAAAGAATGTAGAAAACTTTAGAGCTTCGACATTGGGGATAATGATTGGCGTGGGCATTTTGATGGGCTTTACGATGAACCAGCTGCCTGATATGCCAAATGTGGGCAATGCGGCGCACATAGGTGGGCTGGTGGCAGGGCTGGTGCTAGGGTATTTTTTGGCTGGGAAAGAAAAAACAAACGAGACTAGTTGAGACTTATCAAGCTTTTTACCGTATATATTTATGGAAGGTACGTGGGGGAGGCACCCAAAGGCACAGGGCTGGTTGCTCGTGCAAAAACAGCTGGCGTATCTAACAATATTATATAGGAGAAAAGCATATGGAAGAAAAAATTTTGCTATATGATTCTGATAATGTTAAAATAGGCGAAACTTATGTACGCAGGGCTAGGCAGCTTGTGAAGCAACAGAGGGCTTGTTGGACGGATGACGGTCAAAAAGCCATACGTTTTGTTACTGGTGCTGAACATTTAGAAGCTATCGGGGATGAAGAAAAGCAAGCTTCTGGTTTTACACCAGTGTATGACAAAGGCTTGATGAGGCTGGCAAGAAGAAGAGTGGTGCTGGGCATTGTTTTTAGGTCAATTTGCCTAGGCTATCTTGCCGTTAACGCATTTTTGGTAGCCATTTGGCTTTTTGGGTCTGGCGGCGGGTATTTTTGGCCTGGATGGGTGATGGCTGGCTGGGGTCTAGGGATAGTTATCTTGGGTATTATCTTTAAAGGGGTAACATCTCACGATTCAGGTCTCAATGACAAAGTGATTGATGAGTATCGAAAGCTGGAAAAATCGTAAATTTGGAACACTTAAACAGGCCGCCTTGCGGCTTGTTTTATTTATAGCTATTAAACTTGAAAACCATCCCATAAAACTTGCGCTTTGACAAATCGTTTGCGCTAGCGTGAACAACCTGCGTTTTCTTGGGGCACTTTTCAAGTTTAATGGCTATAGAATAAAATTATGGAAATAACCCCACACTATTATAATTGGAGCGTGGTTTGATAATGGAAAAATTAGGGGCTTTGGCTATTGCACCCGTGCTGATATGCCTAGTTTATATGTATATACGCGATAAATATGAAAAAGAGCCGTGGCGGCTGCTGGCTACGGGTGTTGTGATAGGCGCTATCATGGCCTTTCCTATAATGCAGAGCCAAGGCTTTGTGGCGCGCTTTATGCCCATCACAGGACAGCTTGGCGAGGCGATTTTTACGTCTTTTGCCGTAGCGTCTCTAGTGGAAGAGGGCTTTAAATTTATAGCGCTGTATTTTTTGGTATGGCATAGCCGAAACCTTAATGAAAAAGTGGATGGCATAGTTTATGCTGTCTTTATATCTTTGGGATTTGCAGGCATTGAAAATGTGCTTTATGTGTTTAACCCACAGCTTGGCGGGCTGACGACGGCTTTAATGCGTGCTGTTATATCAGTGCCAGCGCATGGGCTTTTTGGCATAATGATGGGCTATTATTTTACGATGGCGAAATTTGAGCCGCAAAATAAAGTCCGCTACATTTTTATGGCATTTTTTGTGCCGTGGGTCGTACATGGGGCTTATAACACCATATTGCTTTCGGGATACACGTACCATATGGCAATTTTTATACCGTTTTTGTTGCTTGCATGGCGCAATGGCATGAGAAAAATAAAGATGCATCTGGCGGCATCGCCTTTTAAATAATATAAAATTTTAACTTGAAATTTTTTCTAATTAGGGGTATACTTAAAATAATAGAATATTGTATCGCAGTTTAATAGCAAAGGATTGACGAAATATGATAGAGACTACTAGCTGTGGGGGTGTTGTGATACACAAAGGGAAAGTCCTCCTTTTGTATAAAAATCAAAATGGAAAGTATATTGGTTGGGTGTTGCCAAAGGGTACTGTTGAAGCCAAAGAAAGCTTTCGGCAGGCAGCATTGAGAGAGGTGCGCGAAGAAACCAAGGCTTTTGCCAAAATTTTGAAATATCTAGGCAAAACACAATATACCTTTAGGGGCAATGAGGACATTGTCAACAAGACGGTGCATTGGTATCTGATGTCATCAGAATCTTTTCATTGCAAGCCTCAGCAAGAGGAATTTTTTGCAGATGCTGGCTTTTACAAAAAGCATGAGGCATATCATCTGCTAAAATTTCATGACGAAAAGCAAATTATGCTAAAAGCCTACGAAGAATATGACCAAATACGCGCTAGGCCTAGGCTAAACCAACAATCTTATCGCAGCAAAACAAGATAAAGGCCTGCTTCATTATAGCAAGAGCAGACCTCAAGCATAAACTAAAGAATATTGAAAGAAGAGGTGTTTTTATGAAAAAGTATCTGTCGTATGTACCAAGCAATGGCTATATAACCAAAGCCAGGAAAAGTTGCGCTGACCATCCAGTAATTGCCGCTCTTGTTATCCTGCTTGCTGTGGCTGCGCTTGTTTTCACAATTATTGCCATTGTAAAGCTTGTTAACAGGGATAATGATCTTTTGGATGACGAATGGAATTTAGAAGATGATGAAGACGATGCTTTGTACTTCTATCCTAATGAGGATGAATTTGTAGAAGAGAAATAAAACTATCAAAGTCAAGCTGACAAGCATTTTGCTGGTCGGCTTTTTTGTTGATTTTTTCTGCTTATGCTCTTCCGTCCTCTGCAAGGGACATAAATGGATACAAATCGTTATAATGCCTATGTATAAACAGTGTATTTCGCTCTTTATAAAGTGTTTCCGCAACATAATCAGCAATTGGTGTGATTAGTCGCTCATGTATGCATTGCACAGCTGTTACATCATCAATGATTTTGCTGCCTTTGTTATTCAAATTGTCATACGCATAATTACAACGTGTTTTGATGGCACATTTTTGGCAAGGCTCGGCAGGGATTGCGCCTCTCTGAAATATTGCCTTGTGTTTTTCTGCATCTATCCCAGAAAAAACATCACCAATTTGAAAAACAGGATTATTCAAATGCTTTGACATTGAGTAAATTTTGCCATTAGGGGCAACAGATGGCTGGTTCATATTCATCCTTCCCCTGTCTACGTTATATGCCGCGCCTTTCAGATGCGACAAAATCTTGATATCAAATGGCGAAAAATAAAATTTTTCTTCGGCTCTTGTCCATTTTATATACAATTCCGCAATTTTTTTGTATTCGCTTGCAAGAGTCGATAATCGCTCATGTGTCCACGGCGCGTCTTTGCTGTAATTAACACCTATATGGATATATCTGAACCCTTTATCAAACAAGTATTTTACGATTTCTTCTGTTTTATGGATAGTTGCTGGATCAACAACGCCCATGCCAACGGCATAAGGCTGATATCTTAGCAGAAGAGGTATTTTTTCCTCAAGAACAGCAAGCGAATTAGACCCATCATGAAATTTGCGACAATCATCTTGGGCTGGCCCATCGCATGAAAACCCAATTGTTAAATTGACATCATCCGAAAACTTCAAAAATTCTTCATCCAAAAGCGTGCCGTTTGTTGTCATCTTGTAATAAAACGTATGCCCTGTCTTTTTCCTGATAGATTTCGTATAGTCAACCACATCATAAATTAACTCTCGTTCTAGCATAGGCTCGCCGCCATAAAAAAGCATGCCCGACGTGCTTTTGCTTTCCATACCAAGCTTTATTGCCGCAAAAGCAACCTCGCGGGACATTCGCTCTGACCCATGCTCTACGAAACAGTATTTGCAATTTAAATTGCATTGGTTGGTAAGATGCAGCGTCAATTGCATTATTATCAGCTCCTAAGACGTTGTTATTGTAAACATACGTGCCTCCTCGTTCCATTCAACAGTTGCGCCAATTGCCTCTGCGACATAGCGAAGGGGAATCATCACTTGTCCGTTAAGCACAAACCTGGGAATATCAGAATCCGCCCATCCCTGGTTAATATCCAGTGAAATCCAATCTGGACTAGCAGAAATCCATATCCTGACGTCATCTTTTCTTGCAGTTATAGTACGCGTGTTGCTCCAATATCGATATTCTTGCTCAACTTCCATTCCTAGCATCTCAAAAAACTCAGCTGCTGGCACCATTTTATGATTATTGACAATTATGGGAATCGTGCCAAAATCAAATATCGCTCCATCTATAGTGATGCCAACATATGGAAATGGCTCTAACACACCATCGGATTGCAAGCGTGCAATGAAAATATCCGCCTGATTTATGAGTTGCCTATTAAGAGCTGGGCGCTCTGCTTCAGCATCTGCAAGTGAAGGTGTTGGGCCTCCCCGTCCAGAGCCAAGACTTCTCCCTCCGTTGTAAAAAGCACCCACAATAATATTATCTGTCCTCTCTGCAAAGGCTTCATCAAGCAGCCCTGCAATCTCACGCTCGGTCATTCTCCATGACCGATTGGCTCCGATCCAACTAACAAACGCAATACCAACGCCTTTGTGTGCATCGAACAATTCAAGTCCATACTCTTGCTGCCCCTCTTGTCGTCTCTGTATTTCAACAGTATATTTCGGCGGCGTTGAATTAAAAACCAACCCCGCCGCCTCCAAGCGCGCACGAATAATGCCAAAAGCCTCTTGCTCGGTCAGATGCACGATATACGCAGAGCCACCACCTCCGCCCGTATGAAGACGTACAAGCAACTCTGATTCGCTGTATCCGCTGTAAATGCCCTGTGCATATCCAAGGTTATGCTCAATATTGTTCTGCCGCCAGCTATTATTGCCTATGTTTCCGCAGCTAGAAAAGGCAAGCATTCCCACAAGCCCAAGGCTGGCAATAACTTTTACGTTTTTCTGCCATCGCGATGGCAGCTTTTTAAGCATATCGGCATTGTTATCACCAAATATCGGGATTTCTGGTGCTTTGTAGTCCTCGACAGGATTTATCCGTAAATCGAAATCATTCATGGTTTTCAATGCCTCCCACGCAACATTCTACCCAATTTGTTAGTTGCATTATATATCAAAATCTATCTAATTGCAATAAATAAAAACCCCCGCAGCCGATAGCTTGCAGGGGTTGGTTGTTTTAAATTAATCTTGTGTATAAGGCAAAAGCGCCATATGTCGTGACCTTTTGATGGCCGTGGTAAGCATTCTTTGTGCCTTTGCGCAGTTGCCAGAAATTCTTCTTGGCAAGATTTTGCCGCGCTCTGAGATAAATTTTCTTAGACGGTTGGTGTCTTTATAGTCAATATACTTTATCTTCTCAACGGTAAACACACAAACTTTCTTTTTTCTGCGGCCGCGTCTTCTTTGTTGCATCATATATGTTTCCTCCTGTTATGCTAAAAAATTAGAACGGCAAATCGTCGTCATCTAGGCTTGGGCCTGCTGTGTCAACCTCAAAGAAGCTATCGTTTGCGGGCTTTTGCTGTTGTTGTGGTGCGAAATTGCCTTGATCTGGCGGCATAAAATTGTTGTCGCCATAATTGTTGTTATAATTTGGGTTTTGACCGCCGCCTTGGCCTCTAGATTCGAATGACGCGCGGCTTTCTGCAAAGAAATGCTCGTCAGTTATAACTTCTGTAACCCAGCGGCGTTGGCCTGTGTTGTCTTCATAGCTGCGCACCTGGATGCGACCCACAACGCTAACCATCTGACCTTTTTTGAAATATCTTTCAACAAATTCTGCAGCTCTGCCGAAGGCAGTACAGTTTATAAAATCTGCTGTCTGCTCTCCAGAATCGCGTCTTTCACGGCTTACGCGGCGATCTATAGCTAAAGTGTAGCGCACGATGGCCAAAGGCTCTGCTGCGTTAGAATATCTAACTTCGGGGTCTCGTGCCAAACGTCCCATCAAAATGACTTTATTCATAGCAAAACCCCCTTGTTTTATTCAAGGTCGTCCCTGCGTAAAACCATGTAACGAAGCACATTTTCGCGTATGCGCAGGCGATCCTCAATTTCTCTAGGCATGGTTGGTGGGCCATCGATGTAATAGAAAGTATAATGGCCCTCTGTGAGCTTTTGGATTTCATAAGCCAACTTGCGTCTGCCCCAAACATCCGTTTTCTCAATTACGCCGCCAAAGCGGGCAATAAGCTCCAGGATAACATCTTGCTCAGCCTTCAAGGCCTCTTCTTCTAATTGAGGATGCAAAATTATCCCCATCTCGTATTTGTGCATTTAAAGCACACCTCCTTTTGGTCATTCGGCCCTTTGTCATTGCAAAGAGCAAGGAATGCATAACAAATATGCATTATAACACAGTCATTGCGAAATTTCAAGCATTATTTTTCAATTTTGGCCTCTTTGGTTGGAAAAACAGAATCTATCAATAATCATCAATGCGCTTTAGTGTGCGTAGGCACAATATTATTCCTATGCCGTTGATTATTGCGAAAAGTATTCCTGGGGAAAATGAACCTGCCGCGTCAAACAGTTCGAGAATTATTGATAAGCCTATCAGTATATAACTAATCAGCAAAAAAGAATCTAGGCCATCTAAAGGGACAAATTTATTTGTTATAATGCGCAAGCGGATGCCCTTCAAAACGCTAAGCAAAGCGAGAAAATAATACTTTATCAACACATAGCCTATGCCACCTATAATGGCAATAATGAACAAGAAAGTTATCCCTCTAAATATTGCAAACAGCATAGCGAGCGCGAGCAGGCCGAATACAATGCTGAACAAAACCAAAGACAGCACGGCAGAAACCTTAAACATTGATAGGGCAACCAGAGTTTTTGAATAAGATTGTTTTGAAGAACATGCTTCGAAGACAATTAGCCATAAAGCTATAATGTGCACGACTGCAAAGGCTAAATCAAGCAAGTTTAGCCACGAAAAATCGGAAAAAGCACTACCGATATTTCCTGCAGTTATCAGTAAGCAACCCAAGATAAATGGTATGCTCAGGACAAGACGTTTTATATTTTTGGCGTAGTATGATAAATCTTGATTTGGACTGCTTGCATCAGCTGGTTTTTGCACGTCGAGCTCTCTTGGTGAATTCCATGTACCGCAAGCTACGCATGTGCGCTTTCCTTTATCCAAATGTTCTCCGCATTTTGTGCATTGCATGCTTATTCACCCCTTTAAAACATTCAGCTATCTATATAAACATACACCAATTAGCACCAAATTTATCTGTAAGACTGAACATCAGAGGACTGAAGAAACATTTGCCCAAGGGATGGCGCAAGGGGTCGTTTAGGTCAGAACCTTCCTCGAGGACATCATAGTCTTTTTGTACGGCTTCTTCATGTCCCTCGCCCATATGAAGACTGATTTGCGTGATATTGCTGGCAATTCTTTCTCCTAATTCTGGAGAGGCTTCTGATATCGCGAAAACTTGCCCGAAAACATCCAATTCTGCGTGCAGATATGCTCCGTCTTCATTAAAGTAAATGATGCTTACCGCATTTCCTACTTTTTCTCATAAATAACGGCTAGCTGCGCAAAATCTTCAAAAGATAATGCTTCACCGCGGATAGATTCTGGTAAATCCGCAGCAGCAATCATCTTCGCTGCTGCATCTTTGGTTAAATCTAAATCATCAGACGCCGCAAGGCAGTTTTGCAGGGTTTTACGGCGATTTGCAAAGGCGGCCTTGATGATAGGAAAGAAAATGTCGCGATTTATGTTATTGCACGGTGCAACATCAATCTTTACCACTGCCGAATGCACATCAGGCCGCGGGAAAAAGCAATTTGGCGGCACATTTGCCACCAGTGATACCTTGCCATAATATGCCACAGATAGTGTCAATAGCCCATAGGCTTTGGTTGATGGCGATGCCAGCATCCTATCCGCTACCTCTTTTTGCACCATAACCACTAGCGTGTCGATAGGCAGGGCATTTTCTAGCACAGAAAAAATTATGGGCGTGGTGATATAATATGGAAGATTTGCAACCATCTTTGCGCGCAAAAAGCCCAATTGCGCGATGATTTTGCCTAAGTCAGTCTTTAGGATATCTTGGTTGATAACTTCAATATTTGGCGAGACGGTTTCGCGCAAAATTGCGGCAAGATTTGTGTCAATTTCTATGGCGGCAACCCTGCTAGCGGCGCGCGCAAGCTCTGTTGTAAGCACGCCAAGGCCAGGGCCTACCTCTATCACCAAATCGTCTTGCGTGATATTGGCGGCGGCTACAATTTTCTCTAGCACATGGCCATCTGTAAGGAAGTTTTGGCCCAGCTTTTTGTTAGGATGCAGGCCGTGCTGCGCTAATATTTTGCGGGCGTTTATATGAGGGCGTTCTGTCATTTTAATAGGTCATCCATTCCGTAAAGTCCCGCGGACTTTGCTGCTACAAATTTGGCGGCACGAAGCACGCCGCGGGCAAAAACTTCTCCAGATAGGGCGGTATGCTTAATCTCTAGTGTTTCGCCCTCGCCAGCAAAAAGGATAGTATGCTCGCCCGCGATAGAGCCGCCGCGTATAGAATGCATACCAATTTCGCCTTGCTGGCGCTTGTGTCTGCGACCAGAGCGGTCATATACCAAATCTCCCCTGCCCAATGTGCGCACAATTTCGTTCGCGAGCATATTGGCTGTGCCGCTTGGCGCATCTATCTTACCATTGTGATGCTTTTCTATAATTTCTATGTCAAAACCCGCCTCAGCAAGTACTTTGGCGGCTATTTGTGATATTTTGGACATTAGGTTTACGCCCAAAGCCATATTGGCGGACAAAAAGATGGGTATATTTTGCGAAGCAGCGTGGATTATCTGATTAATTTTATCATCTAAGGCCGTCGTGCAAACAACAACAGGTATTTTTTTATCTTGCGCGCGACAAATTAGGCCGCTAACAGCGGCAGCCACGGAGCAATCCACAACAACATCGGCTTCTTCGGCGCATTCGGCTAAATCTGCATATACAGGAAAAACAAAGCTCGCTTTGGGCGTGCTATCAATGCCAGCGATGATTTTATACTCGCTGCTTTCGGCCGCTATTTTGCATACAGTTTGGCCCAAACGACCCAGGCCGTGGACGATAATTTTAAGCATAATATCCCTCCAAGTCTAGAATAATTATATGCTTTCGCCTACATTTAGTCAAGAAAAAAATGCTTGACACGGCCAGTACAATATGATATATTAGTTTTACTGATATTAGATAAACTGATATACGAAGGAGGATATATGATGGCAAAAGATAAGGGTGTGAAAAAATATTTTGCGGAGGTTTTTACGATAGAAAGCCGCACACATAAGCTTTGTGAAAGAATTGAAGAGATGAGGGCAAGGCAGATGCCTAGCGGCGGCCGCTTTGGGTTGGGTGTGCAAAAAAGCAGAAATCATCAGCGCGCAGAGGATATGTCGGTAGCTATCTTGGCACTGGAGGATGATGTGGCCAAAGCAAAAATGTCCCTTTTGCGTATGGAAAGGGACATCAGGGGGCTGTCCAGCTGCCTGCAAGACCCGATGCAGCGTGCCATCATCATATGGCGCTACATCTGCCGCCTAAAATGGAAGGATATCGCGAAACGGGCGGAAATGTCTGAGATGCAAGTGATACGGGAGCATAATGCGGCGATGGGGCTGATGGATGTTGCCAGAGGTATTGCTGTATGATTGTGCTAGCAATGCGCAAGTTAACAAAGGATATAAATAAAAAATACTAAGCAATAAAAGTGCCAAAGTCATATTGAAAAAGCTTGACAAACATGTAAAACAATTATACAATTAGAATCTAACACTATAAATTGTGTATCGTATCTTACTACGTAACAGAAGGAGAATAAATCAAAGTGGCGAAAGTTAACAGAAGAAAAGAGTCGGGTATAATTCAGGACAAGATTGCAAACAACCCTTTTCTAATAGTGATTTCGAGTTTATCCTCTATATCTGGACTTGTTATTGTTTTGTTAGGCGATGATGTTATTCTAAGGCTTGTTTTGGGAATAGTTTTGACACTTTCTTTTACGTTTCTTGCTTGCATAGGGATTATTTCGTACTTCAAACACCGAAGAAATGCAAATATGACATATGAGAAAAGTTAAGTAGTATATTTGAAGTGATAGAAAATTACAACGGCGACTACAAGGACTGCTTTGCTAAAATAACTGGCGACGGTGGGTTGACGGCCGACCCAAGTGCGGAATTATCCACCTTAACTAATTACATAGAAACACTTCTTAAAAGTTATCTTCACACTAAAGTGTGTATATGCATAAAAATAATAGAGGCGGAGAATAATAATATATCCGAGTGGAAAGTTAAAACTATAGCAAGGAGCCTTAATACTCCAAGAAGTCGTAAGGAAAAAGATGGCATTGCTATATCGGTTTATAAAAATTCAGACCTCAATACGATTATTACAAAGAATGCTTCTCCAGAGGAATATCACGGTAAAAAAATTGAAGCTTTTACTCCTGAAGGATTCTTGGCACCAAACATTAGCGCTTTGGCGGAAGCTTGGAAAAAAGTGGGTCTGGAGTATTCTAACACAACAGAGGAATGGGAGGATGATTATAGCTCTACAATAGTGGTACCTATAAGGATTGCCTCTGGCCACGCTTCTGAAAAAATAAAGAAGAAACGGTCAAAAGACCCTACTGCAAGATATCATATTATAGGATTTTTGTGCCTAGATTCAAAGGATACTTTCGAGAATGATATAGAAATCTTTACTTCTGCCTCTAAGTTGTTAAAGTCGTTTGCTGATAGTCTATATCCAATGATAGAAAAGCACATCGAAGCTCAATTCATAAGTGTTGGCTAATATGCCAAGGAGGTGTAAAATTGATCAGAGGCTTTATTAACAAATTAAGAAGACGCAAAAGAACAAATGCGCTTAGAGAACTGAACAAGAGGAAGAAGAGTTATTATGTATACGATATTAAAACAGGGCTAATTGTCCGAAAGGATCAAAAACGCCTCGAAGTCACCTATTATGCTGCTCCAGCTGTTATCAATAAGAGTGCAAAGCTAAAAGAGCAAAAGGGAGATAACTCTACATCACAAGATGAGGTCATGCATATGGGGCTAATATATTGACAATAATTATCCTGCAACATAAAAAGCACCTGCTGAAGCGGTGCTTTCTTTAATTTCCTCCTAAATTATAAAGAGGCACGTTTATCTGCACTAATCAGGGCACCTGCGAAGACCTCATCTATGTCGCCCCAATCGGCATCGATGCCTATTGTCTCCTTGGTATAAACATGAATAATTTCGATGTCTATATTGGCAAATCCGCATTTTTTCAAAATGGACTTATATTCATCAACCGTAATTGTGCCAGCCAGACAGCTGCACCACATTTCTGCATCTTTGCGAAGCTTTGGTGCTATTTCTTTTATATTTACCATGTCAGCAATGCGTAGACGGCCTCCAGGCTTAATGACCCTAAACGCCTCTGAAAGAGCCTTTTCTTTGTCGGTGGACAAATTGATGACGCAATTTGAAATTACGGCATCGATTGTATTGTTCGGCAAAGGTATGTCCTCAATGTAGCCCTTCAAAAATTCTACATTGGTGACACCCATCTTAGATTTGTTGTTATTTGCAAGCCTTAGCATCTCGTCTGTCATATCAAGGCCATATACCTTACCACCATCGCCTACAAGGCGCGATGCTATCAAAACATCGATGCCGCCGCCGCTGCCTAAGTCCAAAACCGTTTCACCCTCTGCAAGTTGCGCAAAAACAAGGGGATTAGCGCAGCCTAAGGAGGCTTCCACGGCTTCTTTGGGGAGGGTGGATAGTTCCATATCTGCATAGTTTATCGCGGTATCTGATATACCTTGATTACTGCAATTGCAGCAGTTTTCAGCCACCTTCCCGTATTGCTGCCTTACGATATCTCGGATATTAGCGTTCATAGATATTCTCCTTTCGGCTCTTCAAAGGCATCCAATAAAATTTGCATACTTTCCAGCACTTGTGGCTGCTTTTCTTGAGGTATCTTCTTCGATATTTGCTTGTAATACAAATCCATACCAGCCTCAATGCCGTTAAAGACCTGTTGGCCAGCCTCCGTCAAGGATATGATGACGTAACGTCTATTTGCAGGGTCAGTTTCGCGGCTTACCAGCTCTGCGTTAACCAAATGATTTACGGTGCGGCTTATAGTGCTGTTTTCAAGGCCAAGAGCCTCTGAAAGGTCAATTAAAGAAATATGTCCAGCGCGGCCTATCTCTACCAGGGCGTGACATTGAGCCATTGTTATATTGCAGCATGACATTTGAAAATCGTTCAAGGCGCCAGTTTTTCGCTCTAGCTGGCGTACGAGCTCCCTTAACTTCTTATGTAATTCTATCTCTTTCATATTTAATCCTCCTACAATAGTTGTATTATACAACTATTGTATCATGTGAATTTCTTGCTGTCAACAATAATTTTTTGCAACAAAAAAGCACCTGCCATGGCGGGTGCTTTCGCTATTTATCCATCTATGCGCAATATTTTCGCGCCTAGGTTGCGCAATTTCTCATCAAAACGAAAGTAACCCCTATCAACATGATAGATATCATGAATTTCTGTGATACCTTGTGCTGATAAGGCTGCTAAGATAAGGGCGGCACCTGCGCGCAGGTCAGTGGCCTTTACCTGTGTACCCGTTAGCTTTGGTACGCCCTCGATAATGGCAGAACGACTGTCGATTTTAATATCGGCGCCCATGCGCACAAGTTCTGGGATATGCATAAAACGGTTTTCGAAGACAGTTTCTGTAACGATGTTTGTACCTGGCGTTGTAGCCAACATGGAAAGAAATTGCGCCTGCATATCCGTGGGAAAGCCTGGATATGGAAGGGTTTTTATATCTATGGCGCGACGGGTGTTTCCGCCCGTTATTTTTATACCGTCGTCCGTATCGTTTATGTCTATGCCTGCTTCGCGCAGCTTGGCTATTATGGGTTTCAAATGATCTATCACCACATTTGCCAGCTCTACATCACCATCTGTTATGGCCGCAGCTAGCATAAAGGTACCTGCCTCTATGCGATCTGGGATGATGGTGTGGGTTGCGCCAGAAAGGCCGTCTACGCCGTTAATGCGGATGGTATCCGTACCGCTTCCGCGTATTTGTGCGCCCATAGAGGTTAGGAAATTAGAAAGGTCCACAATTTCAGGTTCTACGGCACAATTTTGTATAATGGTTTGGCCGCGGGCAAGCGCTGCCGCCATCATTATATTTTCTGTGGCACCAACGGATGGAAAGTCCAGATAAATATTTGCGCCGTGTAGACGCCGTGCTTTGGCGTGTACGTAGCCATGTTCTTGGGTGATGGTGGCACCCAGGGCGGCAAGGCCTTTGATATGCAGATCTACGGGGCGGCTGCCTATGGCACAGCCGCCAGGCAGAGCAATTTTAACCTCGCCCATACGAGCCAGCACAGGGCCTGCGACCAAAAAAGATGCACGCATCTTGGCGCAAAGCTCGTAGCTGGCTTCGGCCTTGCTTATGTTTTTAACGGAGATTTTTAGCGTTTCGCGAGCCATATCCCATTTTGTAGTGCCGCCAAGGTCTTCTATAAGGTTTTGCATCACCAAAACATCTGTAAGGGCTGGCACGTCATGTATTGTACAGGTTTCGTCAGTTAACAGTGTGGCTGCAATTATGGGTAAAACGGCATTTTTGCTGCCTGATACCCGCACCTTGCCGCGCAAACGGCCACTTTCTTCTATTACAAATTTCCCCAAGGGAATCACCGCCTTTCAAAAGAGTCACTTTATTTAGTATGGACAGTGAAAAAAGCAAAAATACATCCGTTTGCATATGATGGTCTTATAAATAAAATACACAAGGAGAGGCATCGGATGCGAAGCTTTGGCATTATTTTAGTTGATGATAAACGATATATGCACACGAAAAATTATCTTAAAACAGCGGGGCATATTTTTTGCGAGACAGACACGCCGTCTAAAAACTTAGATTTTATGATTTTTCCCTTTGCGGGCGAAATTGATAAGGGAATATACGATGACGCTTATTTTTCTGCCGCGAAAAAAGGGACTATGATTTTTTCGGGCATAAAAAATACGTATCTGGCAAGAAAATGTGCCGAACATGGGCTTGCATACCACATTATGATGGATGATACTGAAATTGCCAAAAAAAATGCCGTGCCAACGTCGGAAGGGGTTATTGCTTATCTTGTCGCGAACAGAGAGCGAACAATTGCGGGTAGCCGCATGCTGATAATTGGCTATGGCATTTGCGGTGGGGATTTGGCGCGGAGACTGGCGGCTCTTGATGTCGATGCTTATGCCCTTGTACGCAATGCAGAAAAAGCAGATTTGGCTCGTGCTGATGGCATTACGCCGATTTGTTTGCAAGAGCTTTTTAACCATGGCTTTGATGTGATAATAAATACTGTGCCTTCTGCTGTGCTAACAGACGAGGCGATAAAGCAGCTGAATGGCACCCTTTTGGTGGATATAGCATCAAGGCCCTATGGCTTTAATATGGCTTTGGCGCAAAGCTTAAATGAAAAATCTGCCCTTTTGGCGGGTATACCGGGCAAACATGCCGTGCAAACGGCTGGAGAAATTTTGGGGCAATACATAGACAGTAGACTTGCTCAGAAACCTTGTCGAACCAATTTTTTCGAGTAGACTAAAGTTTCGGAAAGAATCATGCCGAAACCAAAGGGCGGCAGGGATTTTCCCTGGTTTTGGGAAAACGCCC
>Ga0131853_10006779_pt1 | contig 20689 bp, 17 predicted proteins | sample TergutLab28metaG_FD_92764 | JGI IMG/M metagenome (GOLD analysis project Ga0131853, IMG submission 92764) | Labiotermes labralis P1 segment gut microbial communities from Petit-Saut dam, French Guiana - Lab288 P1 (version 2) (version 2) | ecosystem: Host-associated > Arthropoda: Insects >...
ACCCCCATCTAGTGCCAAGGCCCTAGAAAGAGTAGAGCTATACCTCTACTCACCCTAAGGTACTGTGTGGCCTATAAAAAGGGCGAAAACCTACCTACCTACCAACCTTTGGAATTTCAAGCCAATTCATGTATAGAAAATTCACTAGTCTGTAATTACTTCCTGTCACACCATACAGCTTCATTTTGTTACTCATCCTCACATCTTCCATTCAATTCAAAACATCATATCAGGAGTTCATATAATGTAACATTCTCCAACTGCTCAAGAATTGAAAAGTAATTCATTACCAACCTCAAATGAGCAGCTACTATTTCATCCAGGGGAGGTTCCAGTACTCTTTCTAGACACAAATGGCTGTGTACATGTAACATAACAATGAGGTGCATTTGCATGATCACTGTTGTAATAAAAAAGCAATAAATATTAATTATTATGAGTGTGTGTCTGTAGTGTTATTTTTGCGGTCCAAAAAGTGCATGCACCATATTATCTGTACACAGAGCGAAATCTCTGTGCGATCAGGAATGCATTGCACCGGAATTAACATACGAAACCAATATTTGCAAACAAAATTTTTACTGCCATCAGCAGGTACAACGAACCACAAAACTGACCACACGGACCCACAAGACTGCGCATAAACCCTCATGTATAGCCTAATTACCGTACACCCAAACTACACACCGCAGACTCGGCAGAAAGCTGGCGAAATACAATATCAAAAGCGTCGCCGTACCACCCAGGAAAATATAAAGCCACATGCCACCAACCAAAGTTTCACCAGGACTAAGAACACCAAGCACACACAAGATCCTTTGTGAATGTGTCAAGGTGTTAATCGGATATAGAGGTCGGTCCATACAGCTCGCATTAAGGAAGACGAAAGCCACGTGAGACTGGTTCAACCCGACAAATCATTGTTTGCGGGAAATAGTTTCTATCATGAACACATCAGCTGCTTACAGGATACTGAACACCTCTTATCAAAACAGGCTACATGTGTTCTCTCTTCTAAGAAGGCATCGAAATAGACTTGTATACTAACATCAACACAGATGGGTTGTGTCAACTTCAGCAGATCCAGTAAAACACAGCTACACAAAATCAAGAAAAGAACTCATCTGCCTATTACACCACAGCGATCCCACCCGTATACGCACATATAAACCTACCCCCTTCCACAAATACTTATGCACCTACCCGCCCAATACCGGTCAATCGCCTTCCATTGGCTCCTCCACCAGCCTGCCAGAAACCTGTCAGGTATAAATACACCACACATCCAATCCTTTTTCGTACTTCATCCACATGCCTATCAAATGGAGCTGATAGTGTGTTCCTTAACTTCGGCTATTAGCATTGTGACGCCGGGGAAATACCCAAACGAAACATATTACATACAGAACTTGGCGAAACCTTAAAATCATGAATTCTTCACATGCGTGTGCAGGAAAAAATAAATTTCGTCTATTGGAGAATCTTCGCCTCAAGAAAACCAAACACCTTAAATCCCTCACCTTCTTTTTTCGCTGCCGTGATCACAACACTATACCTCGTTTCCTACAATTCCAACATCACATCCACTACCGGACCGCCAATTGAATATATCAACGTACCAGCTTGGCCTTACTTCGGGAAAGGATCCACCAAAACAGACGAGAATTTTATAGCCAATCCCGAGAGATGCTGAATACAGGCCTACGCATTTCCAATCTACTTTACGAATCGGACTGGGCTCTAATAGACCAAAGCACACTGATAAAAGTGATGCGTGTCGGAGAGAACAGCAAGGCCAGACAACTTAAGAAATTCACACGGCTCCCCCCAAAAAAAGGATCCGAACAACAAGTTCACAAAAGGAACAATAATTAAAAACAGTGATAAATACTAGACGGCACAGTGTACTCACTACAACAGAGAGGCCTAAACTACGCGGAGACGAAGTGCTCTACACCCATTGAGAACATCCTGGCCGGTGTGGAAAAACCAGTTCAATTCGTGAATGCGGAGATGGCGAAAGAAACCAGAAAAGAGTCCGTGAGAATTATAAGAAGCTCCTCACGACCCAGAGATAAATTAAGAGCGCCGAGAAGACAGCATTAAAGACCCTTAAAAACAACAAGAATCTCACCATTATACCAGCAGGCAAAGGAAAACATGCGGTGGTACTGAAAACTTCAGAATACAAATAGGAAATCTCCTCCCTCCTGGAAGACCCATCATATGGAAAACTGGCCAAAGATCCCACAGATACAATGGAACGAACATCCACATTACTACTGAAAATTACCTCGCTAACCAAAGAGACACCCCGACAAATATTTCCAGCTGGCTCCAAACCCCCAAGAATGTCCGGACTGCCCAAGATACTACAAGAACTTTATCCATTGAGAATCATGGTCAGTAACACTGGCGCACCCATACACCAACTCTCTAGGCACTTGTCAGTACTTCTTAGCCAACTCACCGGGAAATCATCACATTACGTCTAGAAATCATTCCACTCCAATGAGATACTAAAAACACTAAAAATCACACCAAGGGATCTAATGATCAGGTTTGATATGGTATCTCAATTCACAAAAGTTAAATTTGAAGAATCACTCACGCTGCTCAGTCATCACTTGAATAAGAATATTATGTCATTGTACAAACATGTGCTAACATCCACCTATTACTGCGTCGACGGTCAGTTTTACGAACAAACAGACGTGGTGGCCATGGGCTCCCTACTCTCCCCGGGTATCGCCAACGTCTACAGGGAAGACTTCGGAACGAATGCTATAAAAACCACACAATGCCTGCCTGCATTTATAGATGGGTGGACGACATATTCGTTATCTGGCCACATGGACAACAAAACCTAATAATTTTCCTAAACCACCTCACCGGGTTTCGCAACAAAATACAATTGACCATGGTAATAGAAGAACCAGGTCACATCCCATTTCTGGATATTGACATATACAGGAAGATGGACTGCTCCCTTGAGCACAAAGTCTATCGGAAACCCACCCACACCAACCTCTATCTACACCAAAATCCCATCACCATCCAGCCAACAAACACAAAGTCCTCTCATCCCTGGTACACAGAGCGAAAACTCTGTGCGATCAGGAATCCCTTGCACAGGAATTTACTTTCCTCACCATTGTCTTCAAACAAAATGGTTACAGCCATCAGCAGATACAACGAGCCATAAAACCGGCCACACGGACCAACAAGACTGCAGATAAATCTACATCTACAGCCTACTTACCGTACACCCAAAACTACATATGGCAGACTCAGTAGAATGTTGGCCAAATATAGTAGCAAATGCGTCGCTATACCACAAAGTAAAATATCAAGCTACATGCCACCAACCAAAAATGCACCAGAATTAAGAACAAGAGGCATATACAGGATCCCGTGCGAATGTGGCAAGGTGTACGTCGGAAAGAGCGGACGGTCCATTCAGCTCCACATTAAAGAACAAGAAAAAACAGGTCAGACCGTTTCAAAACCATAAGTCAGCGTTTGGCGAACATATTTTCTATCATGAAAACTTCATCAGATTACAGGATACTAAACTCCTCTCCTCAAAATCTGGCTACATGAATCGCCTCATCAGAGAAGCGATCGAAATATAAATGAATCCTAATAACATCAAGAGAGTTAAGGTTTTCAAACTTAGCACATCATTGAAAACACTGCTACACAAATTCAAGTAAAGGGGGCTTCCGCCTATCACACCACAGTGATCCCACCCACATTCGCACTTATATATATGCCCCTTCCACATCATTTTTTACACATATCCGCCCACGTCTTGTATGTCGCCTTCTATTGGTTCCTCCTGCAGGCTGCCACAACTCTGTTTGGTATAAATACAGCACACATTTCATCCCTTGTCATAATTCGTCCCCCTGCCTATGAAAATATACCTGATAATAGGGGGTCCGAATCGTCGACTCTTAGTATTTGACGCCGGGTAATTACCAGAAAGAAATAATATTACATACAGAAAACGGCGAAAGTTTAAAATCAAGGATTCTTCACCTCTATGGGGAGGAAGCTATATTTAAACTTTCGTCTATTCGAGAAACTTCGCATCAAGAAAACCAAACTTTTTTTATCCTTCACCTTCTTTCTTCGCTGCCTTGATCACAACACTATACCCCGCTTCCTACAATTCCATCATAACATCCACAACGGGGCCACCAACTGAATGTATCAACGCACCAGCTTGGCCTTACTACGGGGAAGAATCCACTAAAACAGACGAGAATTGGAAAGCACATCCCGCGAGTTGCTGAATACACAACTACGCATTGCCAATCTAATTTCTGAATCGGACTTGGCTCTGATCGACCAAATCACATTGATAAAAGCGATGCGTGTCGGAGAGAACAGCAAGGCCAGACATCTTAGGTTTTTCACACGGTTCCAAACAAAACAACAACCGACCATGAAGAACATAAAAGAAACGGTAATTGAACATAGTGTTCAAAAACTAGACGACATAGTATACTCACTACAACAGAATTGCCTAAACTACGCGGTGACATCATGCTCTACAACAATTGGTTCCATCCAGGACGGTGTGGAATAAGCACTTCTATCCCTGCCTATGGAGATAGCGGAAGAAGCCAAACAAAGACCGTGAGAATTATAGAAAGCTCCTCACGACCCGAATTTAACTTAAGGAAAACAGATAGGGCAGCACTAAAGACCCTTAAAAAGAACAGGAAACTCACCATTCTACCAGCAGACAAAGGAAACCCTACGGTGGTACTGAACACTTTAGACTACAAACACAGAACCTCCTCCCTCCAGGAAGACCCAATATATGGAATACTGGCCAAGGATCCCACGGATGCAATAGAATGAACATACAAATTACTACTCAAAAAATCTTCGCTAATCTAAGAGACAATCCGATAAATATTTCCAGCAGGCTCCAGACCACCAAGAATGTACGGACTGCCCAAAATACATAAAAAGTGTTTCCATTCAGAATCATTGTCAGTAACATTGACGACCCCACATACCAACACTCTAAGCACTTATCAGGACTTCTTCGCCAACTCACCGAGAAATCAGCACATCACCTCAAGAATTTATTCCACTTCACTGAGATACTGAAAACACTAAAAATCAAACCAGGTTATCTAATGGTCAGCTTTGATATTTGGTCTTTTTCACAATATTTCCAGTTGAAGTATCACTTAATCACCTCTGTCAACAATTAATTAAGAAGATCATGTCATTGTACAAACATGTGCTAAAATCCACCTATTTCTGCGTCGAAGGTCAGTTTTAGGAACAAACACACTATGTGGCCATGGTCTCCCCACTCCCCCCGTTATTGCCATCCTCTACATGGAAGATTTCGAGACGAAAGCTATAGAAAAACAACACACATTCCTGCCGCCTGGTATAGATATGTGGACGGCACATTAGCCATCTGGCCACATGGACAAGAAAAAGGAATGAATTTCCTTAAGCACCTCAATGGGATTTACAACAAAATACAATTCACCATGGAAATAGAAGAAGCAGGTCACCACCCAATTCTGGATATCGATATACACAGGAAAATGGACTGATCCCTTGGGCACAAAGGCTATCGGAAACTCTCCGAATGAAACCTCTACCTACACCACAAATCCCTTCACCAACCACCCCAAAAACACTCAGTCCTCTCGTCCGTGGTACACAGAGCGAACAATCTGTGCGATCAGGAATCCCTTGCAACAGAATTAATATTCCTCACCAATGTCTAAAAACAAAATTGTTTCAGCCATCAGCCGATATGAGCCATAAAACCGGCCACATGCCCGAAATATCTAAAGATATACGTACATCTAAAACCTACTTATCGTACACCCAAATTACATAGGGCAAACTCAGTAGAATATTGGCCAAATGCAATATCAAAAGAGCCGCCATACAACGGAGGAAAATATCAAGCTATATGCCACCATCCAAAGATGCACCAGGATTAAGAACTCGAGGCATATACAGGATCCCATGTGAATGTGGCAAGGTGTACATCGGGCAGAGCGGACGGTCCATCCAGCTCCGCAATAAAGAAAGCGAAAGACACGTGAGGGTGATTCAAGACTTTAAGTCAGATATTGCCGAACATAGTTGCGATCATGATAACATGATCAGATTACAGGATACTAAACTCCTGTCCTCTAAAACTGGCTACATGTATCTCCTCATCAGATAAGCCATCGCAATAAAGATGCATCCTAATAACATCAACAGAGATGAGGGTTTCAACATCAGGAGGTCCTGGAAACCACTGCTACAAAAACTCAAGGAAAGGAGGAATCTGCCGATTACACCACAGTAAACCCAAGCGCAATCGCACTTATATAATGCTCCCTTTGACAACCTATTATGCAACTTCCCGCCCAATTCCGTTCACTCGCATTCCATTGGCTCCTGCACCAGCCTAACAGAACCCTATCAGGTATAAATACCGCACATATCCCAGGGCTTGTCATATTTCTTCCACCTACCTATGAAAATGGATCTCATAGAGGGTTCCGAAACATCGGCTATTAGCATTGTGACAACGGGGAACTACCCAAAAGAAAACATGTTACACACAGAAGACGGCGAAAGCTTAAAATCAAGAATTATAATACATTTTTCATTCAGCAGAATAATTAATTGAGCATTCATATCTACTTACTACACGATCGACGTTTCTATGACTGAATCTTTGTACGTATGTAGAGAGAACCTAGCATTTACCGAACACCTGTAAGTAGGTAAAGGTAACGAGCAGGCCAAAGTTTGTAGACCATTACCATTCTACTTCAGTGGTTAAGAAATTTATAGTTATACATCTACAAACTTTTGAACCTTCAAAATTTCTACAGAATTTCAGTAGAAGTACATTCATAGTATAACAAATAGCGTTAGTTTTAAATTGTTTGAAAATCAACATAAAATTCTATAGCGATAGTACGATACTCTATGTTTCTGTTACGCTAAGGGAAATTTTATAATAACTAAATTGCTATGTTTTTGTTTTGCTATTTCATTTTTTGTGTGTGTTACACAATATTTTTGTGAGCGAGATTAAGGCGGGCATATGACGTCATAGCGTCCCTTCTTTGTCTGAAGTTAGCGTGTTTCAGTTGGTCAGGGTCTTCCAGCGTCAGTGACACTGTGTGCGTGTGTAGAAATCCAAAGGCGAACATGTAGGCAGCACGTTTTATTATAATTGTGATATAACAAAGGGTGATAATTCTGGGCTGCATAGGGCAGTAATCACATTCAATACTCATAAGGAGTGTATGCTTGAGTGCATTTATCAACAATAAAGGTGTTAATAATATCAGTTGAACGAACAGTATTAAATGAACTTGCGTGTGCAATATATTACTACATTATATAACAGTAATTCAGTGAATAATTTGGTACTATATGATAACTAATTATTGTGTATGGCAAGTCTACATTAAGAGTGGTATAGTGAGTGCGCTAACATTTATTATTGTACTCTGTGGCGTTACCTTTAATAATAATTCATAATCGTTAATGAACCAGCAAGTACTGACAAACAAAAACCCTCTTTGTAGCTTTATGTTCCTTGAGCGAGACGAGGAGACATATAATTGGTCCACCGGACACGGATATAACTACAAAGGACGCGACATATATTTGGTCCTCCTAAACTGGAAAAACACTCAGCATTACTGGTTTTTTTGGTTCCGCGAAAATTTGTTTACGCGAATAGAAGCCACGCCATATTTCGCAATTCGCTAACAAAGGAAACTCGCAGCAGAATCCGTGACGTCACCATAGAACGAGAAAATCATGCGATATTCCTTGAATTTAACTTCGCCACTTCAGTCGTCCACCTTCGGTAGGAATCGGGATTCACACTTCCAAGGCGAATAACGAAGGTCCACGACCACCAACGTGAATTAACGAAGCTACCCAGTCTCCATTCAGACCACTGAACCCCTAAATCCTCCACGCATTCAGCTAATTAATCGACGTGCCTTTGCCAATGCCTCACTTATACGCTTGCAGAATTTCCTTGAAGCAGGTGACCTTAATTTTAATGAGATTAAGGTTAGGCTAGAGAAGCTACCAAGCATTTTGAACAAACATGAATTCGCACAGAATGAACTAGAATATCTAGACGAAGCAGGATAATCTCTAGACAGAGTAGAATTTGAAAACCAATGTATATCAATTTGAAGGAAAGGTCAGTGAATTTTTATATCCTGTAATGGACCCACCGTCCAGACGTAGCTCACCAAGGAGCAGCTTGTTAGTTCACAGCAATCATATTCTGAGATCACATACAAATAGTACACATTTTAAGCTACCAACCATTGCATTGCCAAACTTCGAAAGTGACGCTTGTAGCTGGTTACATTATAGAGACACATTTGAGGCATTGATTGTTAACAATACAACTCTGTCTAATGTCCAGAAGTTCTACTACCTCATTGCTTCACTCAAGAATGAAGCCAAGGATCTAATAAGTAATTTACAAATTACAAATGAGAACTTTCTTGTTGCCTGGCAATTAGTAACACTGCGTTACAATAACAAACGATTAATTGCCATGATGCATGCCAAGCATTTATGTCAAATGCCCCAAGTAAGGAAGGGAGATGCATCATCAATGCGCCAGTTAATTAATCATGTGACGAGCCACATGAATGCTTTACAAGCATTATCATTGAATGTGCCTGTACAAGACTTAATGTTAAATCATTTGATGCTAGCGAAACCCGATCCTGAAACGCAACGAGAATGGGAGCTTATCGACGCCTCACGCACAGATACTCCAACAACTGCAGAATTGGTCACATTCCTGGAATCATGATACAGAGCCCTTGAGCTACTTCAGACAACTCAATCACTGAAGGTAGTTCCTAACATTTCACGCTCATCACAATTAACCGGAAACAATGTTAGTAAATCCTATTCCAACGTAGCAAAACAGGCAGAATACTCGTCGTTTAATGGATCGCATAGACTGTTTAAATGTGACAAATTTCTCAAAATGCAAGTAGGGTAACGCCTATATCATGTCAAGCAATCAGGACTTTGTGTCAACTGCTTGCAACAATTTATTAAGAATCACATATGTTCGAAGCAAGTGTCCCGTCAGTGTCACAAGAGATATCATAGCTTGCTGCACATAGATAGCCAAATTCAATCAATTGAAGGCAAGAGGTCAGCAACAATGATCCTGCAGATGCAAGAGGCAGGTCAACTGCAGAAGTTAATACATATTTTTCATTTAAGGGCAAACCCAGAAATCAAATTACACTTGCCACAATCATCGTGGAACTTCAGAATAAATCTGGTCAATATGTTCCATGCAGAGCATTGTTAGACAGTGCTTCTCTGTAACATTTCATAACAGAGAGATGTGTACAACGTTTGAGGTTATCCAGAATCCAGTCACATTCAACAATACAGGGCATATCCTTTGTTAATACAGAGACATATCACAGTGTGTCATTATATTTAAGGTCTAGACATACAGACTGGCACACCACACTTAATTGTGCCATCTTGACTCACATTACTAGTACCACACTATCCACCAAGTTGGACCCAAGTACCTGGAAGATTCCCAAGGACATCAAGTTGGCTGGTGAACAGTTTGATCAACCAGGAAGCATTGATCTACTAATTGGAGCTGACTTAATCTACGAGATGCTTCGATCAGGCAGAAGGACACGTCCTGGTAATTACCCAGTTCTACACGAGACATTTCTTGGCTGGACACTGTCTGGTCGAACTCCAGCCACTACAACACAGCATGACCCTCAACATTCATTTCTGCTCCGAGAAGACAACTGTTTGAGCACAGTTTAAACCGCTTCTGGGAAGTGGAAACCGTGGAACAGTCCACCGTGACAAAGGAGCAACAAGTCTGTGAACAGCACTTCATTACACACACAACCCAACGACAAGATATAAAAAATTTTGTCAGACTGCCAAAATATGGATCCTAAGCTACTGAAACTTCTCGCCTCGTTGCAGAGTGAAAAGTACATATATTTGAACGCAGACTAGAACATGAACTCAAGGATCAGTACCACTATTTCATGAGAAAACCCAAAAGGCTAAATCACTGAGATCATGTGAATTCCCAAGAGGGACCGAAACATGCTACCGTCTACCAATTTTCCAGTCTTCAAGGAAATAAATTCAACGACAACACTCGTATTACTACGGAATCCAACAATTGATAATTTTCAAGTCAAGAATAACAGCACACAGATGCAAACAACAGACTCCACAGCGAGTACAAACCGAGAGATGCCGGCCACTATACCATCAATATTTGAGCCTCACGGACTGCTTATTCCTTCTGTCATTGCCTACAAGATATTTCTCAGGAACTGTGGCAAGACAAACTACAATGTGATTAACTACTTCCAGCTCATCTGCAAAAAGATATTCATAAGCAACTGCAGAAATCCCAAGGCCAAAGGCAATCAACTATCCTACCACATAAGATCTTCACCAGGCTCTTACTTGCTGTGTGAAGATGGTACAACAAATTATTTTTTCAAAAGAATTAAGGAATTTAATTGAAAATCAAGAGTTTGCAGCCAGGAGTTCTCTCAAGAAACTGCATACCTTCATCGATAAGGACGGTCTGCTCAAAGTGGGAGGAAGATTACAGCAATCCACGCTTCCTTATCAATATATGCATCAGATGATTTTGACCGCAAATCATCACTTCACTAATCTGGTTGTCTCAGCAAAGCACATAAGACTTAAACATGCTGGGCCACAACTTCTTATAGCATCTCTACTAGAGGGATGTTGGTTTCGAAGAATAAGGAACTTTGTGAAAACAGTCATTCTTCAGTGCCTAACCTGCTATAAATTCAAGGCACAATCAACACAACAGCTGATGTTTGAGCTGCCATCAACACAAGTACAATCTTCGAGGCCATTCCTTACAACAGGCGTGGATTATGCTGGACCAATATCACTAAGATTGGGACCACCACGTAGCAAAACCATAACAAAATGTTACATTGCTACATTTGTCTGCTTCGTGACTAAGACTTTTCACATTGAATTAGTCACAAGCTTATCCTAGAAGCATTTCTTGCTGCCCTGAGACATTTCATTTCACGTCGAGGGAAACCAAGGACCATTTGTTCAGACAATGGTACCAACTTCGAAGGTGCTTCCAATGAACATCATCCAATCTACAAAATGCTTCAATCCACATCACAGATGTGGACAGTACAAGTCTTCTTGGCCCCTGAAGGATGCGAATGGAAATTAATTTCACCACTAGGACTTCACTTCGGTTGATTATGGGAAGCAGCAGTCAAATCCATGAAGTGTCATATTAGAAAAACACTATGTTCTCAGGTTTCCACTTACGACGAACTTTGCACATTACTTGCTGAGATAGAGGCCTGCCTAAACTCCAGACCCTGTGTGCCTTATCTGATGATCCTTTCAATCCAACTTAATTGTCTCCTGGACATTTTCTAATTGGTGAACCACTTACCCGTTTACGTGCTGCTGACTTTACTGATGTCAAATGCAATAGACGTTCCAGGTGGCAAACCTACCAACAACAATTGCAACAGTTCTGGCAACGTTGGTCTTCTGACTACCTCCAGTTTCAGCAAAAGCGTCAACGCTGGCAGTGGACAACCCCTAACCTTCAACCAGGCGATCTCGTCCTGCTGAGGTAAGACAACACGACACCTCTCCACTGGCCGACAGCTGTAATCACCGACATATATCCTGGGAAGAATGGCATCGTCCGAGTGGTCACAATTAGAACACCCAAGGTAGTATTTAAACGTACCACCATAAATATTTGCCCATTACCGCGTGTGAATAGTGAACTGTAGGGTCATTGTTTTGGGGGTGGCAGTATGGTACACTAAGTGCAAATTTTATAATAACAAATTTGCTATGTATTTTGTTATTATATTTCTTTTTTGTGTAAGTGTTACACAATATTTTTGTGAGCGAGTTTAAGGCGGGAATATGACGTCATAGCAACCCTTCTTCGTCTGAAGTTAGCGTGTCTTCAGTTGGTCGGATTCTTCCAGCATCAGTGACACTGTGTGCGTGTGTAGCAATCCAAAGGGGAACAAGTAGCCCGCACGTCTTATTATAATTGTGATATAACAAGGGGTGATAATTCTGGTCTACATGGGGCAGTAATAACATTCAATACTCATAAGGAGCGTATGCTTGAATGCATTTATCAACAATCAAGGTGTTAATAATATCAGTTAAACGAAGAGTATTAATTGAACTTGCGTGTGCAATATATTACTACATTATATAACAGTACATACAGTGAATAATTTGGTACTGTATGATAACTAATTATTGTGTATGGAAAGTCGACATTAAGAGTGGTATAGTAAGTGTGCTAACACTTATTATTGTACTCTGTGGCGTTACCTTTAATAATAATTCATAATCGTTAATGAACCAGCAAGTACTGTCAAACAAAAACCCTGTTTGTTGCTTTATGTTCCTCGAGCCAGACGAGGCGACATATAGAAATATTTTAGATTCGAATTTTAGACACTACAATAATGCTCCGAGGTAGCTTAGTTTATTGACATTAAGTGACGGACGTTAGGCTAGTTTATGAGTATTATATTATGGAGATTAGTTTAGGAAAAAGGCATTACGTTAGGTTATGGATATTAGGTTGTGTAATAAACAGAAATTTCCGGGGACTTATGTTGGTTTAATTTAGGCTACGGGCATATTTTTAATTAAGGTTATGGACATAAGGTTTACCTAGGATATGTTTCGTTAGGTTATATACGTTAGGTTATGTTAGGTTAGGTTATAGACATAAGTTTACGCTAGGTATTGTTATGAACGAAAATTTCGAGTACTTAGGATTTGAACATACGTTTAACTTAATGTAGGCTATAAAGGATAATCTAGGTCTTAGTATAGGTTAGGTTATTGACACAAGAATACGTTAGGATAGAGGCAAAAAATTATGTTAATTTATGGACAAAAGATTAGTTTAGGTTAGGTTATGTTAGATTAGTTTATAGACATAAGATTAAGTTAGGTTAGAGTAGCCTATTCACACAAAATTATGTTATCTTAGGTTAGGTTATTGGAGACGCGTCTCCACTAATCTATCCTAACCTAATCTTATGGCAAATTTTCGAAAAATCAAACGATTAACCATTCCAAGATTGGAGATTTGTGCTCCTACATTGTTGTCCAAGATGTACAAGAAGACACCCACAATATTATAATAGATGAGCCAGAATTCCAGAACACAACACACAAATATTTTCCAAGTTGAACAAATTCATGGGATTAATTGCAAACTACAGAAGATTCATAGGCAAAACACAAACACAAAGGCCAACAAGCAATCAACTATCCCCCCTACACAAGATCTCGAGCAGATTCTGACCTGCAGTTTGGAGATGCTACAACAAATTCCTTATGCATAAGACACGAAGAACTTAATGGAACCTAAAGAGAATTCTGCAAACTCTTTTCTCAAAACACTGCATCCATTCACAAGTAAGGTATGTTTTCTCAGAATAGGGTAAAGTTTAGAACAATCCGTGCTTCCTTACCAAACAATGCATCAGATGATTTTGCCTTAATATCATCACATCACAAAACATTTTGTTGTTTCAGCAGAGCACACAAAACTTCATCTTGCTGGTGAAAACATCAACCCGCAAAACTAATAGAGAAAAATTTGGTACCAAGGATAAGAAAATTGATGGAAAGAGTCATTCGTAAATGCCTAACTTGCAATAGGTTCAAGGCACAAGCAGCAAAACAGCTCATTTGTAAGCTGCCATGAACACTATTACGAATTTTCCAGGCATTCCCCCACTGCAAGCGTGGACTACGCTGAAACAATACCACTTTGATTGGGAGCCCAACGTAGCAAATGGATAACCAAGGATTACATTGTTGTATATGTCTGCTTCGTGAAAAATTCTGGTGACATCGATGTCGTCACAAGCTTATCTACAGAGGAATTTCTTGCAACTCTGGGACGTTTCATAGCATGTCGAGGGAAACTAAGGAACATTTATTCACACAATGCTGGCAATTTTCAAGTTGCTGCTAATGAATCTAATGAAATCTAAAAAATTCTTCAACTCACGTCACAGATGGTAAGGGTATAGTACTTCTTGGCCAGTGAAGGATGCAACTGGAAATTCATTCCACCACATGGACATAAATTCAGAGGATAATTGGAAGCAGCAATAAATTCCATGAAATATTTTATATGAAGATCATTGGGTTCTCATGTTGTCAGTTTCGAAGACCTGGGTGTATTACTTGCGGACATAGATGCTTGTCTATATATCAGAATATTATGTGCATTACCTGATAATCGTTCAAACCAACATATTTGTCCCCTGGATATTTTTATAAATTGGTGATCCACTTAACCAGTTACTTGCTGCTGACTTTAATGTTGTCATATAATATAGATTTTCCGGTTGGCAAAGCTACGAACAACGTGTGGAACAGTTTTAGCAAAGATGATCATTTGACTACCTCGAGACACTGCAACAGCGTGAACACTGGCAGAGGACATACACTAAACTAAAATCAGGCGAACTCCTCCTCTTAATGGAGGAAAACAGAATAGGCCTACATTGCACCAAATTTTTCATCATGGAATCCCATTCAGGGAAAAACTTTATCTTCCGCGAGGTCACAATTAGGAATTCGAAGGGAACATTAAAAACCCCTATAACAATTTCTTTTTTCACTAACATGTTTAAATAGTGTATTGTTGTGTCAATGTGTTTTGAGGTGGTACAATGTATACTCTAAGGAAAGAAATTTTATCTAACCTAAATTAAGTGTTTGCTTTTTTATTCATGTAAAACTTAAATTCTTATTGCAAAACACTACAAAATTAGTTAATATTTTCTACGGGTGACGCAACATCACGAGGTAAACAACGACACAGGAAACTCAGAAGATTCCAGAAAATTCTTTAGATCTAATACTCTGTAGCGTGCGTCCGAACCAATGTGACATGCCAGCTCCAGGGTCACTAATTTGCGTAGTTTTGTGCCTTCAAATGGAAGTGCAAGCCTCTATAATACATCGACAATCTCACTGCAAAATGCAGAAATTTCTTTGTTTTCTGTTCGTGGGAAACATATGTAACTTTACATTACATTGTGATGTTGATTCCTTAGTGCTCGTCCGAAAAAGTCGGTGCGAAGTTATCCATGGGGTGTCAAGCACACAGCACGATAAATTGCATTTGCGATACATACAACAAATGGTGATAAATCGTGGCTGCATTGGTAAGTAATTACATTCCAATTTTCATACGATATGATTGTTTGGATATATATATATCGCCAATCAAGGTTTTACTAATATCAATTCAACGAAAAGTGTTATTTCAACTAGCGTGTGCAAGTGTTGTGCAACGTAATACTACTTATATAATATTAAATCATTGAAAAATGTGGAACTGTATGATAACAAATTATTGCATACGGCAATTCAACATGTTGTGCAACATTTATTACTGTAATTTGTAGCGCGTTTAATAATAATTTGAAATTTAATGAACCAGCATTACTGACATAAAACCCAGTTTGTAGCTGTATGTTCCTCGAGCCAGACGAGACGACATATATTTTGGTCCACTGGACCGGTAAAATATTTGGCATTACATTGAACTGGTTTTTTTGTTGCAGCGAAAATTTCCATACGCGAATACAAGTTACGCCAAATTACGCAACTCACTTGCAACTTAGAAAGACGCGGCACAAATCTGTGACGTTACAACTGAACACAAAAAAAAGAGGTCGGATCCATCCGTTCACATTCGGATGTCGTCTCCAGTCGACTAGTTCACCCCTCCACAATGAAGAACGAAAATCCTCGGGCACTCACGGGACTTCACGAAGACACCACTCTGTGCACAGCCGTCACCAAGTTCACAATTATGTCACCGACAACATAATACTCCGCACCACATCAGCTGTCAATCCAACTAGACAGCAGCTCTTCTCCATTCAACCCACACGCCGTGTCCAGCTAATTAAGCGTCGTGCCGTTGCCAAGGCTTCCCTTACACGTTTGTAGAACTTCCTTGAAGCAGGTGACTTTAAGGTTAATGGGATTAGGATTAGGCTAGATAAACTACCGAGCATTTTGAATAAATGTGAATACGCACAGGACGAACTAGAATGTCTAGACGATGCAGATTATTCTCAGGAATTTGAAAGTACGTATTTTGATGTTTAGGCACGTTTCGGTGAACTTTTGTATCCTGTGTTGACCCACTCCGTCCGGACATATTTAACCACGCAGTAACTTAACAGGGCGCAGCTATATCTCAACGGAGTTGCATATGTATTGCACACACATTGAGCTAACATCAACTGCACTGCCATCATTTGAAAATGTCATGTAGCCGGTTACATTTGAGAGACACATTTGTGTCATTAATAGTTAAAAACACATCTTTATCTAATATCTAAAATTTCCTATATCTCATTGCATCACAATTGAATTAGGCCAAAATTTTGATAAGCAATCCACAATTAAAAATTAAAATTTATCTTTTCGCCTGGCAGCTTTTTACACAACGGTAGAATAACAAACGATTAATTGTCATGATGCATTTATGTCAAATGACTCAAGTCAGAAAGGGAGACTCTTCATCTCAATCACTATTAATGAATCATGTGTCAAGCCACACTCGGATTAGAAACGCAGCGAGAATTGGAGCCTATCAAATCTTCGCCAGCAGATACCATAACGATTACAGAATTGGTTACATTGTTGGAATCAAAAAGGAGAGCATAAGAACTACTTCGGTCAACGTTTGTATATATGTATGTATGTGTGTATGTATTATGTCCGTGTATGTGTATGTATGTATGTATGTATGTATGCATGTAAGTATTAATAAATTATGTTAGTATGTGTCCATTTATTATGTATTTGTATATGTGGGTATGAGTATATACGTGTAGGTTATATGTATGTATGTGTATTATATATGTATGTATGTGCTTAATCGTGTACGTAGGTATTTATATGTGTGTATTTATGTATGTATTTATATAAGTTTATATATATATTTATTAATGTATGTATGTTAGTAGGTGTGTATATGTGTGTATGTAGTTACATATGATTGTACATATGTATGAATATATGTGTGTGTCTATGTGTGTATGAATAAATGTATATATGTATGTGTATATGTATTGACACATATATATATGTATGCTGGTATGTGAGTATGTATTTCTGTATGTGTATATATATTTGTATATATGGGTGTATGATTGCATGTTTGTGTGTATGTACGTATGTTTATATTTATGTTGTGTGTATGAAGGTATGTATATAAGTGTGCGTGTATGTATCTGTATATGTATGTAGGTTCGTATGTATGTATAAATGTATGTGTGTAATTATATAATTATGTATGTATATAAGTTTCTAATTTTGTATGAATGTATGTTTGCATATATGTATGATTTTATGTATGTATGTTTGTATGTATATAAGCATATTTATGCTTTTGTATGTGTGTTTGTTTGTATGTATATGTAAATATATGTATGTAGGTACGTATCTATTTATATGCATATGTATGTGTGTATGTATGTATGTGCGGGTTTGTGAATGTCAGTATATATTTATGTAAGGATGTGTGTATATATGTACACGTAAGAACAAATGTATATATGAATGTATTTATTTTTGTACGTGTTTATGTATGTATGTGTGTACCATTTTACGTATATATGTTTGTATATATGTATTTATGAATGTGTGAATGTAAATACGTATGAATATGCGATCATAACTATGTTATTATATATGTACATATGTAGTTATGTAAGTATATATGTATGTGCTTATATATAACCATATACGTATGTGTGTAAATATATTCGTATGTATGTGCATGTATATTTGTATGTGATTATATATGCATGTATGAATTAATGTATTTATTTAATGTGTATGTATGTATGTATTGGTGAATGTGAGTATGCATGTATGTAATTATGTGTGTTGGTATATATATATGTATGAGTGTATATATGTACAATTATGTATGTGCTTACGTACGTATATGTTCATGTATGTTTGTAAATGTGTATTTTGGTGTGTGTGTATCTGCGTATATAAATTTATATGGGTTTGTGTATGTATATATGTATGTGTGTGTGTATTTATTTATATTATGAATGTTATAATCGTTTAGATAAATGGTTGTATATATGTTTTTCTGTATATATGTATGTATGTGTGTGTATGTATGTAATTATGTACGCAATTGTGTATGTATGTATGTATATATGTGTTAATATATGTAAATATGTTTTTAAGTTTTATGTATGCACGTATTTATGAATATATGTACTTATATAATTATGGATATATGCTTTTTTAAATGTACGTGTTTACTTGTGTACGTTTGTGTATGTACGTATGTATGTGTGAATTTATGTACGTATATTTACGTCGGTATATATTACGTATGTATGTATGTTTGTTTTGTGTATTATATACATATGTATATAAGAATAAACGTACCTCTTTGTATGTGAGTAGGTATGTACGTATGCATGTATGTACGTAATTATGTAAGTATGTATGTATATATGAATATATGTATGTATGAACGTAAGTTGTTAGATTCGTATATATTTATGTATGTATATTTGTTTGTTATTATATATGTTTTTATGTATGTATTTATGTATGTATGTATGTATATATTTTTGTATTATGTTTTTTGTGTGTGTATATTTCCCTGTTTTCATGTATGTGGGTTTGTGTGTATTTATGTGTATGAATATATATATATATGAATATATATGCGTATGTATTTATGTAAGTTATATGTATGCACTTGCGTATGTATGTATGTATGTATGTATGTACGTACGTATGAATCTTTGTATTATGTATGTATATTAGTCTGAATGTATGTATGTATGTACGTTTATAAGTATATATGTATTTTTGTATGTCTTTATGTATGTATGAACTTATGTACGTATGTATGCATGTACGTTTTAAGTATGTATTCATATTTTTATATATATATATTTGTGTATATGTATGAATGTATGAATGAATGTATGTATTTATTTGTATGTGTTCGTATGTATGAATGATTTTTTGTATGTATGTTTTTATGTAAATGTGTGTTATGATGAAACCTATGTAGGGGAATTTTGTGTTCTGAGTGATGTGTCTTTTTTTGTGCTTATGTTGGTGTTAAGATGAGAGAGTTAGTTGCTCATCAAGATGGCGTAATAAACATTAGTCCTCCTACAAGCGGGATCTGTTAACCACGAGGAAGTTCTGAATTAAGTGTGCAGCGTCATATAAAATAATATCTAATAATGAAATATTACAAGGAAGAGTTGAAGACATAATTTGAAATGTTCCCATCCAAAAGCGAAGTGAAGTGATGTGAAGTGAAATACTAGGTTGATGCAAACTCTGACGTCATCGTTGATACAAAACAGGGAGGAGAGAGGGAAAAAGTTAATACGCGTTTGTGCTAATACAAAAGGTGCATTTACAAGACTAGAAAGGTTTGTAAGAAACTATTTAATAGATTCAAAGCCTGAACAATTAGAAGTGAGACTTAAATTAATTAATGAAAATAGGGAGAAATACTCTGAAGCACAGGATGAATTGGAAGAAATAGGACATGATACTAACAGTCAGCAACAACGTGATGAGATGGAGAAAAGGTATTGTTATCTGACAGGATTTATCCAAACAAAAATTAAAGAACTGGAACTGACAGGGGTTCCTGAGTCTAATGTTATGACTGAGCTGGTAGTAAAGCCAAAACTTCCACAATTGCCAATACCTAAGTTTAGTGGTAATTTGCAAGACTGGGTTACATTCAAATACACATTTTTGTCATTAGTAGGTGAGAGTACAACTATTCCTAACATTCAAAAGTTTCACTATTTGGTATCAGTTATTAATGGGGATGCGAAAGGATTTATACAGCATATACCTGTAAGTGAACAAGGATTTATAGTTGCATGGGAGATTTTAGTTGAAAGATACGAAAATGAAAGGCTCATAATCAACACCCACATTGACAATATTATGAAATTACCTTGCTTGACCTCTGAAAATTCAAGTCAGCTACGTCACCTAGTGGATACTACCAAGTGCAACTTAGAAGCTATAAAGGCAATGAAACAGAACACTAAGCGCTGGGACATGATTATCATTTATACTTTAGTACAAAGCCTGGATATCAAAATACAAAAGGAATGGGAGCTTCACATTTCTAACAAAGAATTGCCAACTCTACAGCAGCTATACACCTTCTACAAACACAGATGCAATGCACTGGAAAGCATAGCAACCAAGCCCAAGACTAATGAACAAAGGCAATACATGGATAGGAAGATTTCTCATTGTTATGTGAGTGTTAAGCCAATGTGTGAAGCATGTAAGGATTCACATGGTGTATCACAGTGTCATACATTTAAGCAGTTATCAAATGAGGAAAAGTATCAGTTAGTGAAAAAGAATGAATTGTGCATTAATTGTTTGAGTAATAAACACATGATTAAGGATTGTCAGTCACATGGGTGCAAAATTTGTGGGAAATGGCATCATACTTTGATTCACAGAAAGAAGCAACATTCACAAGAGT
>Ga0131853_10006780_pt1 | contig 20685 bp, 8 predicted proteins | sample TergutLab28metaG_FD_92764 | JGI IMG/M metagenome (GOLD analysis project Ga0131853, IMG submission 92764) | Labiotermes labralis P1 segment gut microbial communities from Petit-Saut dam, French Guiana - Lab288 P1 (version 2) (version 2) | ecosystem: Host-associated > Arthropoda: Insects >...
ATATATATATATATATATATACAACCTCTTAAACAACAATTAATTTATTTTAAAAATTCTCGGTCTAGAGCAGATGAAAAACCAAAGTATGGAATTAGGTCCCTTTTACACTTCTGATGTTTGCCATTCTTGAAAGGGTTACTCATATGCATGATATAACAACGGTTTTTTTATTACAGCAGTACAACCACGTGGTAAGTTAAAGCGCCGCTTCGCAGTCTGAGACGCAACTCCCTGATGTGACGCGAGCAGCTGTTAGTTGTGTCTCGAGAACGTTGACTGACTGTGCACAACGCGATTTACTAGACAAATCCTAAAATGTTCAAGGCATTGTATTGACAAACTACGAGAAATATACCAGAACCATATCTTCCTTCTGACGAACGTCGCTCGAAGTATATGTAACAATCTATAAATAATAACACGTATGTCAGCTGCAAGGTGCATAGCTTCTTCATGTCTGCCCTCTATTCACCCGCATGGAATAACTTGGTTCCCACTTGTTGGACTTCCATGATACTTAATATTGAGTATTTTTCGAAAATCTGTCCAGAAAATTCAAACTCCAAAATCCAACAAGAAAAAGAGTACATTACACGAAAACGTATGTACGTTTATGATGTTATCTCGCTTAATTCTTCTTAGAAGATGTACAGAAAATCAAAACACGCATTTTATATTCAATACATTGTTTTCGAAAACCATGCGGTTTATGAGATAGTATGGAAAATTATGGAACAGCCGGACAGAGCACAAATGAAACTATAATGCTCTGCAGAAAATGTGTGCTTTGCATGCTTGGTAACTTGGGCATAAATAGACACACATTCATAATATTTGATATTGACGTCATAATTGATTCATTCCGTCTGATCCTGTACAATGTTTCACAGCAACACTTATATAAACGATAAAATACACAGGGGCTTGCATAACATTAGAATCTGTTTAACTAAATTGTACGCCTCAAGGCCATGAGTAAACGAATTCCCCCCACACGACACACATCCATTATCAGGCGCATTCTCGGCAGCGTACGACTTACACAACATGACATGCTGCCACAGCACCAATTTAATATAAGGAAATTAATCAGTGAGCGTTTTTAAGTGTGTGACTTTAGTAAGGAACAGTGTAGCTAGTTGTAGTAGTAGTAGTAGTAATAATCTTTATTATCATTATTTTCTTGTTCATTTTCTTCTTGTATTAGACATAGGTGACCTGCTCTCTGTTCTTCAAACACGGTTTCCTGATTTTTCTACTAAATATTAGGCATCACAAATCTCGTTTAATAATAATAATAATATTTTTTGGCGTTCAGTCCCCACAATTCCTGAGGCTACATTCCGACTAACACCGGGTTGTCATGGTGATAGCCCCTCACAATTTGATAATTATGACATATATCTACACTTATTTTTTATTACTTATTTATATTTGACTTCGTCTGAATGGCTGCCTACATTTTTTTATCTGACCTTAATAGTGTATCTTAATGTTTCTCTGTAAACTACTTTATTCATATTTTACCACTTTGGTTTAGAATTTTTTCTCAAATTTATAGTTTCCAAGCAATCGAGAAAGATGTATTTGACATCCTCTTCACCTAAACGTAGAGAGCATCTTCCTATTTCTGTGTTTATTCTTATTACTATTATCTCTGTCACTATTCTCATATTCCTGTTACTTGGTCTGTATATTAAAAATCGTCAAGAATACGTCTTTTTTCCAATCCTGTAAACATACATTTAATTTTATATATTTCTTCCAGGTGGCAATTGTTCTGTTGGCTGTGTTGGTAGCCACGGTCTCAGGAGCGGCATTTCCCGGCTCCCGACCATTTCCAGCTGGCCCTCTGCCCAAGGAAACCCTAGCCGGTTCCGAGACCGTGTATTACCCCTACGCCTATTACCCAGCTTATTACCCTATCGTATATTGGGGATGAAGATTTTAAAATGGTTGACAAGAAGTAACAAGATGACTACTTCATGCTACGTTATGGACAGCGCCTACATTCGTGTTACAACCTGCCATCACTGAACTTTACCATCTGCCGTCACGAACATAATACGCCCAAAAATCATTAAGTTCAAGATATACATATAATTTCATATTTCCTATACTTTTGACACTTGTTACCTTCTTAAAATGTACTCTATTTGTATTTTTTTGCAATTAAAGCCTTTTAACACCAATATTTGCAATGATTCAGTGATTTATGTGTTAATGAAACCGGATACTTCTGCTCGCCAACCACAACTACAACCCAATCTTCGCGCCAGCCACTTCACAATCTAGTTCAAAAAACCAAACTACTTTAAGATTTACTGCAATACTTTCCATCATCTTCCTTCTCACGTTCACATATTCTTGCTTCTCAGGGACACTCGCCTTTTCGCAAGGTTTCATTCAGAGCCAGCTGAATACATTAATATTATCTTCCATACACTTTGGGCCCAGCCTGCTGCATGGTATCTCCTTTTCTCGTGTGTAGTAAATATCTCCCCCATTGACCGACAGCTACAGGGGACCGTCAATCGCGACAATATTTTAAACAATACAGTACTGTGAAACCAGGGGGTTTTCACACTTCTTCGCTGGTGTAACGCAAAATGAAATTTAACAATTTCAGTCTACTACCAAAAATCTTTTGTGCTGAAATAAGAAAGTTAAAACTGAAAGGTTAACTGACAGTGGAGATGAGTTATGTAATGTTGCCAGCAGTGCTGCTTATTAGCACATGTATGTGGCTTCTGTTTTATTTATATTTAAAGTTCTTATTCCGTTTTGTATTTGTTTTATATATGTTATTAAGGCCGCGTACCAATGAACAATACTTAATGTAACACTAGAGACAGGCGTAAGCACCGGCCGCTTTACCGCGTGAAAAGAAGACCTGCACCATTTGTACTGGTCGGTGGGTGGACATTGGTTCTGGCGTTCATGAGGAGTGCAGAAAATCTTGCCCCACTGGGGTTCGACCACCGAACTCTCCAAACCGTAGCAAGTCACTATACCGACTACGCTATCCCGGCCGCCGCTTCATTATTAAATCATCCCAGTAATATTAGGTGAATATTATAAATTACAAACACACTCCACGGGTCTGAATCATTCTGTCGAAAGATATACAACTTCTCATCACACAATGGCACAGTCTTGATAAAATTTCTGCAATTGGACGCCACCTTCAACAAGTCGATTTCAACTAGATTGGAGTGTCTGTACTTGTCTAACACAGCTTTATTTGATGGTAGAGATATGTATAGAATATACTACATAAAGAACAACTACATGTTTCGGCACTTGACAATGGCCATCTTCAGGTTGAGAAATGAAGGAAAAAAACTTAGTAAGCAGCTATACTCGACTTATGTGGGCGGTAAACAGTGGGGAGCTAAGAGGTGAGGTGGGCACGAGATCTCGCATGTGTTGTGTAGGGCGGGCAGTGTGGGTACATAGGGGTTCTGCTATTATATGCTATGTCTAGGTTAATATGGTTAGATCTACGGTATCACCTTATGCTTGTAGAAATTATATGTACATATACACTTAACTTATAAATATACAGTGTGCAATTTTATATAAATGTAGTTTCTGTAGTTATAGTTATAGTTTTTTCACTTCTCAACGTGAAGATGGCCATTGTCAAGTGCCGTAACATGTAGTTGTTCTTTATGTAGTGTATTCTATACGTGTATCTACTACAAAATAAAGTTGTATTAGACAAGTACAGACACGCCAGTCTAGTTTATTTATGAACACAACGGGGATGACGAACCTTATGATTAGTCGATTTCGATTTACATTCTTACATAATATTCTTTAAGATTTACGAGTATTTTAATGTTTTCTTGCCATTTATGTTTACATATTGTGTTCGGGTTTCCCATCTAAAATTTTGTATCATATCTTAAAACCAACTTCGCCACATGTCCCGAAACTCACCCCCTCTCCACGGCAACCATACACAGTGTCCATTCTGCTACTGGACAGGCAAGATAACCACGTGTTGATCCTAGTTTTCAGGGTTGCCATCCCAAACAAAACCTTGTAATGGGTGGTCTTCTATTCCGTCTTCTTTCCTTGCTTTAGACTTCTAACTGATACATTATCTCACGTGTTGCTCTTGTTACGTCACCTACTGTTGAGACGGAATATCCAATATCGACGAGTGAACAGTAGGTCAGATTTAATTTATACAAATTCAATGACAATTATTGATAATTATATTGTGTCCGAAAAGAAATATATTTAACTATCTCTATCGTTGCATTTCGTAGAGTAATTTAATTAGCACACCAACTATTGCACATACATGAAATTTTTACATTAAAACATTTAAAATCGTTCCAACATGTTTCGATCCTAAGATCATCATCAGGGAGCTACACTGTTCCTTGCTAACGTTACATTTTTAAAAACACTCACTGATTAGTTTCCTTATATTAATTTGGTGCTGTGGCAGCATGCTGCCACAGCACCAAATTAATATAAGGAATCTAGGAAGTGTGTCATCCTCGTTGTGTATGTGAAACTAGGAAATGATATGTAGTCAAACACAACTGTGTCACTGAGGTGTATGCTATATGCATGCATATAGCTAGTTCTTAAGTTCCCCAAGAAAACCTGATGATGGCCAGTACAGGCCGAAACATGTAGCTGTTCCATCATATAGTCATTAAATACACCTCAGTGACGCAGTTGTGTTTGACTACATACCATTTCCTAGTTTAATATAAGGAAATTAATCAGTGAGTTTTTTTTAAATGTAAAGTTAGCAAGGAACATTGTAGCTCCCTGATGATGATCTTAGGATCGAAACATGTTGGAACGATTTTAAATGTTTTAATGTAAAAATTTCATGTATGTGCATTAGTTGGTGTGTTAATTTAAATGAAACATATTTAAATTCAGAATTTTACATTATTGTGTCATACTCTACATTATACTAAACTCAAAATTAAAGAAATGCCCAAAGATGTGGCCCTAATAGAGCGGTCTGGCAGAGCTCCATATATCAACAAAAAAGAATGGACACAAATCCTTTTACATTGTTGTTTAAAACACGAGGTGGACACATAATTGTTGGTACACGATAAACCCACATCGAAGTCAGATGGACAGAACACCTTCGTATTCGCGAGTACCCTTTTTTATATCTGGGTCCAGTGATCGGTTACCGTGACTTAAATCATTCGTGAATTTCTTCAGCCACCCCAGATTAGATAGCAATAACTTAATTCTACGTTTTTTTCCAATTCATGATTTATTCATCACTTTACTGTTTCATGTCTTACAGCCGAACTAAGAAGAACATCGCTAACAAAACAACTCACACAAAAATATACACATACAATACACACAAATAGGAAAGACTCTCAACCGCTATACCGACTCGCTACGGACTGGACGGTCTAGGGAGTGAATCCGGATGGAGACGAGGTTTTTCGTGTCGTCTGGACCGGCACCCAGGCCCACAAAGCCTCCTGTACAGTGGGTACTTGGTCTTCTTCGGAAGATAAAGAGGTCGGAGCGTTGTGCTGACCAGTAAACTCAAAAGCGGCCGGGATAGCTTAGCCGGTATACTGACTCACTACCAGCTGGACGGTCCAGGGATCGAATCCCCGTCGGGGCGAGGTTTTCTGCGCCTGTCCAGGCCAGCCTTAGGGCAACCCTAGCCTCCTGTAAATTAGGTGCCGAGTCTCTTTCCCTGGGGTAAAGCAGCCTTAACCACACATACAATCCAGTCCCGAGTTTAAAGAATGAGGAGACCTATACCTCCACTCTCCCTCTTGGCCCTCATGGTCTCTTGTAGGACGAAATTTACTTTCCTTATGTAATTTTCTTAGGTCCAAATGACCTTCTCAGCACTATGTCCTGAAACAAGACTTAGTCAATATGTGTCAATCCGCCCTTGTCATAAGGCCGTTGAAGACAGTACCTGATATTATCTTGTGTAGGCAGGTTACAGCAAGACATGTGACTAGGACTAAGTCCTGACCAAAAATCAGTCACACTTGCAGAGAAGGCAGAGGGGTGTATCGTATTCACGGTCACGAATCACGTTCAGATGCAGGTGGAGTCTAGGTTGAGGCCGGACCACATTCTGTTTGCACGTCAATCAGTACAATTTTTTATGCACAAAATGAAGGGCCAATACGCGGAAACATATGCGGGAGGTCGCGTTCACCCCGCCATATCTTACATATCCGAGACTACTGAATAGATGTCGATAAATTTGTTACTAAATATTTGCATAACATCTGGCAAAGAAGATTTATGTGCACACAGTTCAATACAAAGAAATGAAGAGAGGATAACATTAAGACGGGTGATAAAATGCGATGGGAATGCGTGTGCTTGTTCCACTTACGGACCAGTGGCGGATAAAGGCTTTAATGAATCATAGGCTGCCATTAAATGTGGAGAATTTCTTGACCAGCGAATGTTAGCTTCCAAGAAGAATTCTCTCTACGCCCTTGTTTAAAAGCCATTCAATAAGTGAAGGCCATAGGGGTCAAGAATTTTACATTTTCCCAAAAAAATCTGTCCTACGAAATATATATACATATATATTTGAAATAATAAGGACCTTATTGGGTCGAAATATACGTACTGTAAAGAAAAACATAGAAGCTTAAAGGTCTCTAGCAACAAGATCGGTCCAAAAGTAAACGTTCAGTAAACTAGAACATGGTCATGTCTCGAACAGAATGCAGGAAAAAATCACAACATAAATATAGGTAATAAATTCCTTGAAAGGGAAGAATAATTCAGATATTTAAGAACTAATCTACTCAAAAAAAATTCCATTCATGAAGAAATTAAGAGCAGATTGAAGTCAGGAAAAGTTTGCTATCTTTCGATGCAGAATATTTTGTTTTTCAATTTGTTATCCAAATATATAAAGCTTAAGATGTACAGTACTATAATTTTACTGCTTGTTTATATGGTTTTGAAACTTGGTCTCTCATACTGAGGGAATAACAGAGGCAGAGGGTGTTCGAGAATAGGGTGCTGAGGAAGATATTTTGGCTAAGAGGGAATAGGTAACAGAGGAGTGGAGAAGACTACATAATAAGGAGCTTTATGATGCGTACTTATCACCAAATATAATTCTGGTTATAAAATCAAGATGAATGAGATGGGCAGGGCATGTGCCACGCATGGGAAACAGGAAAGGCGCATGTAGGGATTTGGATGTGGACACCTGATACAAAGAGGCCACATGGATGACCAGGTGTAGACGGGAGGATAATAGTAAAGTAGATCTTCAAGAAATGGAATGGAGAGGCAAGGACTGGATTGTTCTGGCTGCGCATAGGGAGAGGAGTCGAGCGCCTGTGAATGCGGTAAATGTCCATCACAAATCCCTCACTGTTTACTCCGGGCTTGGAGATCGGTCTTTTCGATGAAAAGCTGGAGACCAAGCGCCTGAACCTGGGCACGAATTTTAATATTTCACATGTTTACAGTGGATCTTAAAAACGTGTGGCGTGAAGGTGTGGACGGGATAAATCTGGCTGTGGGTGCGGTACAGGCTGTTAAATTGTGATATATGTTTTATCGTAATCAAGTGGCTGATGCCTAATTTATATCAGGGCTAAACTGCACTGCCTTGATAAGGAGTGCACTTACTGAGCGTTTAAAAATGTGAATCCGGATCTGGTTCAGCTAATGCGAAGTGGCTTGTTACATAATGCTAAACCAACACGAGTTCCCACTCAACATCATAATCCTGTTGCAGCATACTGTCATTACAAATATATATATATACTATGCGACACAATAAAATGGGTGGAACCAGTTCCGCCTGACCACATCTTCTTATGTAAAAGAAACCATGTAATACAAGGAGCCTACATAGGATACTGTAACTTTAGAACACGGTGAATCTCATTGTAGTAATTTTACTTTTTCTGATTGCATTTATAAAAAGAACAATAATAAATTTCCCTGCAGATGGAAATGGACAATACTGTGTTACAACTTATGACTCACTCTCTTTACTGAAAGTACTACAGTTAATTGATTTTCAGAGGTAAAGGTCACACTATGACACGCCTATACAGGCATAGACGACAGGCGGGTGTGTAGCTCCACTGGATTCGCAACCTCGGTGCTAGTAGGGGGTGGGTGATTAGCATCACGCTCCGGCCGCTTCAATCCCCGGTACTGACCCGGTACCCATCGTACGGCAGGCTGGGTGGCCTCGGGGCCAATCAGGACGGACACGGAAAATCTCACCCCCAACGGCATTAGATCTTTGGACTTCCCAGCCCGCAAGTCGCTGACTTTCGTTAATGGCTTAAATGCACAGTCAAACGTAACTTACGCATTTCATATTCTAAAACTCTGGATTTTCCCTTCGCCATATACGAGATGTCTTGTTTTACAGACGCCTGCAGGAAGTCCGGGTAGGAACTTTTACAACACAGAATATAAATAAGAGGAAGACCGCGTGACGTGGACAAATTCCTAAATTAAACTACTGTCATGGAAACTGAAAGCTATAGTCGTCATTCTGTCAGCAAGATGTCGAAGCTCTTACCTGATCTAATATAATAAGTCTGGCAATGATCAGGCAGTGTTGTTCTTTGTGACGTGTTTTCTGATCTTTTTTATGTGCTTCATCAAATTTTTCACTTCTACATCTACTTTAGCGCAAGGTGTACCGTTCAGACGAGGAAGTTCCATCTACAGATGTGCAGACACAGCTTTCTTAGGATAAAATTACAGCCTTAATATTTTATACTGTGCCCTCCAGTCTCTGAAACTCTGTGGTGAGAAGAAACACGGAATGTTTCCACACATTGGACTGCCAGCGGTTTGGTCCATTTTAGGAAATGAAGAGAAAATATTCGTTACATGTTTCCAGATTCGCGGCGTTTATCAGTCAGCAGGTGATGTGAAATACAGGTATTATTTTCCTCTTCCTCAATTTCTGTGGTACTCAGAATAAAGAATCGGGGAAAATACGGAACGAGGGAAGAAAAATGATTGAGTGAGCACCGATTACATATCGGATTGGTGATTTAGTCGATATGCATGCTTGAGGCATTATGCAATACTGTTTTATTCTAAGGTCCAATTTAGGAACGCAAATTCTTAAATTGGGCCGATGCTTACTTTCAGAAATCCTTCTTTACAATACACTTTCGTTTGCAGTACGACGAATATTAGGTATACGGTTCAATTCCTAATAAATACATTTTTTAGAGAAAATCAGTCTTTCATTTTCTTCCTTGCATCTTACACGTAAAAATGCGTCAAACTTAGGGGTCCAATATAGGTGCGAACTTTCCCTACTTTTAAAATGGTTCCAGAAGATATCTTCGTCCGTTCATTTACACACTGAAATTTTAATTAAATCCTGTTCAAGTACTCTTAGTCTGATCTTTATTAAGATTCTACTCAAATTGAAACTCGATGCTCTTCATGATTTCTACTAATGTCTCGGCTGTTTAACGTTTCTCTTAGTGTTCTTTTCATTCGACTTTTCGTCAGGTCATTTGTTTCTCCTTCATGTGTTAGTCACTGTGCTGTGCGTGTTCGATAACACAGCCGAACTTTTTCTATGGCAGGTACCACAGATTGTGCCTGTTTTTCATTGTCTTTTATATGTAATAATAAAGTAAATATCGCACAATCGTTTATGAACTTACTTCTCTTTCTCATATCTAAACAGCGAAGCTCTTCTGCTGCTAGACACAAAAATGTCAATTCTATCGCAAAGTGTCGAAAGAATTTCACAAGTAGAATGCATATATTTTTTTTGGGGGGGGGGATGTTTACTGAGTTTTATATTTGTTGTAACAGAACACTTGAACTGCCATACATGTGATCAGCTGCTTCGTGTCGAAGTTGGCGTCGTCTGTTCAAATTTGTTCGTTACTTTAGTAAAGCAGAATTAAGTCCAAATGCAGTATAGTGTATGATGATGATGATGATGACGACGATGAAGACGATTTTCTTGTGAGAGCTACTTTCTTCAAGGATGAGACGCTGGGCAGTTTGGTAGATAGGTCCCAGCTCCCAAGCTTCTGGAGACAGCACGTTCCTTAGAAATGCGCTTCTCTCTCTATATCTACCAGGCTCGACCACAGGACGCCACATCCCAATATTGTTATTTTGATACTCGTGCTGACGGCCATGTGAACCTCAAAAATATTAAGATTCCTCTAGCTGTTCACCCAAATCACAAGACATGCCTGGAAAAATAGTATTTTTTTCGTGTCACCCAAATCAACGCTCCAGAATGACAAAAAATGCCTTCGCCTCAGGAAGAGAGAAAATGCTTTTTAGGTGCGTTCGCAAAATTGCGAAACACGACTATTAGCTTCGTCATGTCTGTCTGCCCGCATGGAAGAACTCTGTTCCCAATGGACGAATTTTCATGAAAATTTTGTTTGATTTTCGACAATTTGTCCAGAAATTTCAAGTTTTATGACAATCTGACAAGAATAATAAACCTATGCATATTTATGATATCTGACTGAATTCTTCTTACTCGTAGAATGAGAAATGTGTCAGATAGCAGTTGTAGAGAAATCCAATCACACATTTTATTTTCAATAACTTTTTTCCGAAAATCCATCCGTTTTTTAGAATATGTGGAAAAATATTGTAGAACCAGAAAGGCCACAGATGACAGCATGATACGGCGCAGAGGAAGAAACAGCAATTTTCACACCGGGTAAGCGAGGCAACTATGCAGACATACACTCACAATGTTTAATACCTACGACTATTCTATGGCAAGAATGGTGGTGCGAACGCGTTACGTTACATTATATGTACATTGCCTGTCTTGTGACACTAGCAATGGACCTCGCAAAACACCGCAAGTTATAGAATTCCATCTCCTTACAGTAAACACTAACACACACCTTTCATTGGTAATATAAGTCTTAGCGTGCAATCTATTCCTGTCCCTGAAACAAAGCGTCAATATAGACGTGATGTATTAACAAATAAAAAAGACCTGTAAGTAATGCGTACATGAAATCAGTCGAAACACGAGATGGTCGTTTCGAAGACCACACCCAGCATCCCAACTGCTTCAAATTAAAAAAAAAGAGAGAGAAGGAAAGTGTAATTATTGAGAGGAGGAGTTGACAACCGCCCATCTCACACCACACCTGCGCTGACAGTGACAGAACCCCCACCATTTGTAAAGAAAATGTACCTGTATTATTCACGGTTTATTTTAGCTGACCTGATGCATTGATTTAGCAAACCACCTTAAAAAGGACACTTGCGCGAACACACACACACACACACACACACACACACAGTCGCCCAGATTTAGAAAAGGAAGAAGAAATATAGGTTGCTTGTTTTTCAAGGTGAAGGGCAATTCGATAGCCAATTCGTGCTGTTAGGCCGACACCACCTTCGTTTTGTTTACCCTTGCTACAGTATAAATATGGAGCAGTGGTGAGTATGGACACAGTACAAGCAAACCTGCACTAACACGTTTGTGACCAAAGCAACCAACCAACCCTCCAGTCAACATGAACAAACTACTCGTAAGTAACAAGACAGATAAGTATTTGTCCCAAATTTTATTGTAAATTATTGTAATTGCTTTCCTGAAGAACGAGATCACTTGGCACTATCAGACGTAGATGGGAGAATAATATTAAATCATAGCTTAGATAATTACAGTGTGAGGATGCGGCAATTTTTAGAGTAAATTATATGAATTTGGAGGCTCTCGCAACAATAAAAGTTAAAATCGCGCTATTCTTACATAAGACGTCGTGAAGTCTGGCATACAGGTCACTCCGAAACGCTGGTACTTATTTACAAGAACTACGCGACGACAAATCCCAAAACAATGGAATCTTTACCATACTTAGTTTACAACAGCGAAGAGTTTCCGTACCGTAATATGAGGTGGGGGGAGGGGAGGGGAACCGCGGTAGCACAGTGGTTAAGGTGCTGTGCTACAAATTGGAAGGCCGCTGGCTCGATCCCAGCTGGTGTCAGTGCATTCTTCATTGACATAAAATTCCTACGATCGCACTATGGCCCTGGGGTCGACTCAGCCTCTAACAGTAAATGAGTACCAGGAGCATTTCCTGGAGATAAAGGCGGCCGGTGAGTAAGGCTGACAACCTACCACCATCCTGTGCCGTTGTCACGAGATCTGGGAACTTTAACTTCCTGGAACCCTCCGGGTCCGTCCGGGCCTGTAACGGGACTGCTTTACCTTTAATATGAGGCGGGGAGGCAATCATGAGCTGTTGGTTGTTAAGTACTTGTCAGGACGTGGTCGTTCGTGTTTTGAGGTAATATATTTGGCATAAGAGAAAAAAATTCATCCGTAAAAATGGTTATTAACGCCACGAGTTTTCGAAGAGGCGTCTGCTGACCCTAGGTCCAGAACAATGTCGTAAAAACTACTTGTATTATCTTGAGGAATCTTCTGATATATATATTCAGTCATTCTTAGTTATCTTAGAATGCTGCTTCACGTGAAAAGTGTGAGGGAATTGCGGAGCAGGGGAAGAAACCTCGGTTCATATTTTGTGTAAGTGTGAAAATTTGGCCATAGTTAGACATTACTATTGGGGCTGTACTTGGACCCCGGAGATGGTAGAAATTTGCGTCTGGGAGCAATCTGGAACTTCATTAAAGGGAAAGGGCTCTACTGACTCGGAATAGTTTCGGGGACACAAAAGCCCTGTTCAAATGTCTAAGAACATCGAGATAGACGAGGGCTTAAGCTCTCTATTCATTCGAGGAAAACGCTTGATTGAGCTGTTCACAACGGGATGTAATCAATTAAGTCACCATTAATTCATTCATATTAAAATTTTACATAATGGAGTAGGAGAAGTGAAAATCGTCGAGAACAGGAAGTAAGTAATTCTTGGGGAAGTAGGGAAAGGGTCGAGGTTGAATTTGGAGATATCTGTCAACATTCTTCAGCACAGGTTCATAAGGAAGCAGAAGCTCATTTCAGATATGCAATAGCCAGAGGAGACTTGAAACTCCCAGAATGTAAGGACAAAAGGCTAGATAGAATATCCTCGTATGATGGAGATTTCAGTTATTAATTCATGGTTACGTGCAGAGAATTGTTTGTTTCTTGAGGCGCGTTCGGACAGATGCGACAAGCACCTGTTAACTTCGTCATATACGCCTGTCCGCACGTATCAGCGAGGTCCCCACAGGAAGGATTTCCGTGAAATTTGATATTGCTGAAAATATGTCAAGAAAGTGCCAATTTGATTACAATATAACAAGAACATCAGGTAATATACACTAAGACCTATGTACCTTTTTTTCTTGTCAGCCACATAAATTCATCATGAAAGCATTTTTGTGCAACGCTCTGTATTTGTATATTGTTGTCGGTGACATATAGCTCAAAAATACACAGAGAACTTCAGTGTTAATAAAAATCCAACTAGATGCAACAGTATGCAGATATTTATTTACTGCAAAGTCACTCTACATGTTTCGGGTGTCACAGCACCCATCATCAGGAGTACTAAAAACTGTAACAGCCTGATCAGGCCACGTTGGAGGGAAGCAGCTGTACCGGAGGCTGTGGTTACAGTTTTTAGTAATCCTGATGATGGGTGCTGTGACACCCGAAACATGTAGAGTGACTTTGCAGTAAATAAATACTGTTGCATCTAGTTGGATTTTTATGAACATTGAAATATGATGCACGGAACCATGAGCTCAGAAACACAGAGAACTTTTTGTTGCGTTTCAATTGCAGAAATTTTTGCGTGAAAGAGCAGCACGTTAAATTACACGTACATTGCCTGCCTTATTTCAAAGTTTTGCAGATTTCCAAAAATGTAAATTCCATTAGCAGATAGCTTCAAACAAAAGTTGGTACTAAAATTATATAATGTACAATTCCTCTCACGTTTGCTACTTTACCCGTTAATGTTCACAAGAATATACCTTAATGCTACATTATTTCTGAAGTATTCACACAATATGATTACTCGCCTTTAATGCGGAAAATCACACTTCACAGCTACTGTTACAAATCCACTGGTATGGGAAATGTTACAAACCAAACAATGTGTTGCTTCTGGAAATCCTTATTAATCGGTTGATCAGCGAGGTAAAACAACATAAATATTTTGAAATTTTAATGCACATTTAAAGTTTGACCAAGGGCACGGCATTCCAGACTTATTATCTAATTATTTACAAAACGCAACTTTTCTTTCCTTCCTTATTTCTTTCTTTCTTTATCTCTTTGTCTTGACCTTCTTCTACCTACTCATTGTATGTATAGTGGTTTTGATGCACCTGATCATACACAATGACACACGCACGCGGTATGACTCCTCTGGACGAGTGACAGGCCAGTCGCAGAAACCTCTACCTGACACACAACACTTACAAAAGATAGACATCCACGCCGCCGGCAGGATTCGAACCCGCAATCGCAGAAAACGAGAGGCCGCAGACCCAATGCGCGGCCATCGGGATCGGCTCCAGAGGTTACCTAACACATACAGCCTATTTATATGAGACTCTGTACGACTTTAAATTCCATCGATGTTAGGGACTCTAGCCTTCAGTTAAACATACATAATTATAACCAAGTAAACAACCGTGAGGCCGTGCCACAGTTCCGGCAACTAGCCGGAGGCTTCTAATGAGGGGGTTCCGACTTCAGTTTCAAGTTGTTCCTTAAGGGGTGTATGCTGGACAAAGCGGCACTCGAGTGGTCTTTTCCTGCCAGTTACAATTCCACCAGTGCTCCAAAACCGTTTATCACCCGAAGCCGACACAATTTAACAACTGCATGCCGCAGTACTGATAAAAAATCACAAATAAATTAAACGTCAATTATTTCTGTATTAACTGTTCTTTATTCGGCTTAACTGTCTTGTTGGTTGTAATTTCGTCTAAACAGGAAATAAATACTGCACAAATGGGAATTCTTGAGACTGTAACTGGTGTAAATATACTTTGCTCACAAGCACGGATTTAGAAAAGAACTCTTCAATTTTTCGTGTTTAACATTTTCGAGGGTATCAGTAACCGCGTGTTCCACCTGCCTTCAGGATCAGTAACTTGGCATTTTCCTGACATTTGTGTTGATGATTTTAGACTGTCTTGCAGAATAAAGTATTTACCAAAATACGTTACCAAACTGTATTGTGTTTTCATGTCTGTTGAACCGAAAATTTTAAACATTATTTGCAGTGGTTTCGGAGTTTGGGATTAAAAGCGCGCTGTGTTACCGTATTCGTGCAAAGTATATCAAAACTTCATAATAGCTCATAAAGGGATTATTTCCTGCATTACATAAAAGCAGATGACCCTGTTATACACCTAATTTTAGGCACCTTGGCAAAATAGCGAAAATAACCTATTATCTTCGTCATATCTGTCTGTCCGTCTGTCCATCCGTCTGTCTGTCCAGCCGCATGGAACAACTCGGCCCCATTGGACAGATATTCAAGGAATTTGATATTTGGATATTTAAAAAAAAAAACATTCGAGAACGTATCAGTTTCATTAAGCTGACAAGAAAAAAGGGCACTTTACGTGAAGGCCTACAGACTTTCATAATAACATCTCTCGGGATTTTCTTAGAATTAGAAATATTTCAGACAAAAAAGTTGCTGAGAAAATAGAAAAAAATATATTAGGCCATTTGCGAAATAATGTGGGAAAATACAGTAAAGACAGACAGGCTAAATATAACAATATAAGACTGCGTAAAAGAGATACGATTTACATACCAAGGCAAGAATCAAGACACACACTCATAATGTTTGAAAAGTATTGCCTTTTCATGGAAAAAATGGTTACGCGAACGCGTCACTATATTGCGTTATACCTACACCTCCTGCCTTTTTATTTACAGTTTTATTAACTACGTTTATATCAAGTGGCTCATGGGGGTTATAGATATATTTTTAAATACTATTTGTGAGTTCCTAGTAAGATCCTTTCACTGCATCAGTACAATTCAACATGCGTGATGGTGATGCGTTTCGTTAATTAAAGTTACAGGTGAAAAGTATGGCCAAGACCGACCAAGCTGATACACCTGTAGCTGTCTAGAAATATTTATTTATTAGCTGTCTAGATTTTATTCGGGATGTGTCCGGTTCGAATCTCGGCCGGTACACCCGTTCTCCTGAAGGGTATGTCATTTTTTTTCTTCTCACTCAGTTCAAAAATGCCGTCAAGGTGTCTGGATTAGGTAAATACCATTTCCTTCTAAATTCCTTACAATTCGCGCTCATCAGTCACTCTACCATCGGGGTGACATAAATTAAAATTTTAAAATGTCGCAAAATAAATTATATAAACTCCAGCCTAAGATAAAATAAAATTTATCCGATACATATCAAGAATGGGTGATTATTACCAAATTTTGCGCCACTCTACCCACAGATTTAGAGACATGCTGTCAGTCTACACATACAAAAATTAAGGCTTCAAAATATATAGAGTATGTATGCGAAAGAAGACCGAATATGTTTTACTGGCATTATTCTTAATTTTTAGAATCATAAGGGTTCCTTTTGCACAGGCTCAGCTGTTGCAACTCTATACATCGCCATGATTTTGAGATATATGAGAACAGATTCACGTTTACATAGAACATTCATTAGCTTCGTGAGTTATTTTGTATGGGTGTGAAATTTGGTCTCTCACATTTAGGGAGGAACATAGGCCGAGGGTGTTCGAGAATAAGGTGATGAGCAGAATTTTTTAGCACAAAAAGACAAGGTAATATGGGAGTGAGGAAAACTACATAACGAGAAGCCTTATGGTCTATACTCCTTAACAAATATTATTACGGTGATAAAATCACGAAATGTGACATGGGCGAGGCATGTGGCACTTATGGAGAGGAGAGGTGTATGTATGGTTTTGGGTGGAAGGACCTGATGGAAAGATACAACTTAGAAGACCTAGGCGTAGATGGGACGATAATTATAAAATGGATCTTTAAGAAATGTTAAGGGGAAGGGACGGATTGATCTGGCTCAGGATAGGGACAGGTGGCAGGCTCTTGTGAATGTGTTAATGAACCTTCGCTTTCCATAAAATGCGTGAAATTCTTGACTAGCTTGCGACCTGTTAACTTTCCAAGGACTCTGCTCCATGGAGTTGCTTAGTTAGTTCATTAGCCGTATAATCAACAAAAGTTAATTAATTAGTCTTTTCCCGCCAATTATGAAACATTCTTTAAAGCTGATTATTTACTTTTTTAAACCACAAACCCTTCCATGGCAATAGTGTAAAACGTAAATTATCTGCTACGACACGCACATTTGGAACACTCTTCTCGTGTTTTGGTGAAACCGCAATTGTATTTCCACTGTATACAACTTTGAATCCCAGAGTGCATAAATGCTGGACCATTATACTAAGATGCAAAGTTCTCATTTCGCCGAAGAGCCTCTTTTAATGCAAAAATTTTAAAATCCTTGTGAGATCTGAGCTTTTAACTGTGACATATATGAAGTCTGCTGCGTTTATGGGAGATAATTCTGTGATGTTTGAAAGACACGAAATTTTAGGATAAAATACTAGTTCCTTCTTCAGGGTACACCAAAGAAAGACTTTCCTCTGAGAAGTCCGTACCTTTTTAAGCAGCTGTTCGTCCTTACATTCCACAACACTTTGCTTATCATTCTAAGCTCTTATTAAGACTTAAAATTTTATTTTTAACACTGGATCAAGTTACCGCAATAGCGCTACAAAGCGACATATCAGCAAGCAAGCCCGTAAAATTTAGAATCTAAAATCATTATTTTAGTTGCAGCCTAGGCAGTGCGCATCTTATACAGCGCAACAACAGAAATCTGCACTTTCAAATAAATTTATAATTATTCATAGCAGCACAAAGTTCCTTCGTTTTGGGGGCGACAGCCCCCAGTTGGTCAGAGCCTCCTCATTCACGAGGTTTCTAGATCACACACAACAGCGCACCACAGTCAGTATGATTCCTCTGGATGAGGGATCAGCTTGTCGCAGAGACCTCTACTGGACAACACACATCACTCACAAAAGACAAACATAAATGCCCCCGGAGGGATTCAGGCCTACAATCTCAGCAGGTGAGCGGTCGCAGAACTACGCCTTACACCGCGCGGCCACTGGGACCTGCTAACAACACAATAATTGCATAAAATTGACATTGAACAAATAAAGTTGTAGAAACCAACTCTAAAAAAAAAACTGAAAATCCTTGGCCAGTACGTCATTACGCAAATGTGAGTAGCTAAAGGGCAAGCGCAGGTCCACAAACGTGTTCCGAAGTGGCCGAAATAGTAGGACAAGTGATAACAATTTACACAAAGAGCACTGGCTCATTTAGCTTTATTACAATATAATAAATTAAGAGGAATGGGGCAAAAATTACATACTGAGAAACTTATTAGTCTTCATCAAATGTTATTAAGGCATTCAACCACGGAGCAAGAAAGAAGTGGACCAGTAAATAAATGAGCAGTTGAGAAATGCACACAAAATTTTTGTCGCAAAGTCTCAAAGAAATAATCAGTATTAAAAGAGGATAAAAGAATGAGAGCTGTTTTATCAAGTCCAGGAGAGGGAAAAAGAGTGGGTTTTTGTAACTCGAATAGTTTAGTATTGTCGGATTCCGCAAAATTGGTAAGTGATTCCCTGCAAAGCGATATATCTACACTGGTGATATTACGTTAAGCACTAATCTCCTGTCTTCATTGTCCGGCAAATTTTCCTATGCCTGTGTAATACGGACCCATGCAGGGTCAAGCAATAAGGAAATTGTGGACTCATCTTCTGATAGAAATTCAGCGCAAAATCATGGTGTAAAGCTGAACCAAAGACTTATGTGGGAGTTTCATTATGAAAAAAATGTATTATATGTTATCAGTAAATACACGTATTTTTATAAGAAGCATATCACTGTTACCGTTTGTAAGGTATGTGAAGATTACAAAGAAAGGGTTAAATGATGGCCGCAGACTGCATTCATATGTCTTTATCAAATATTATCTCCCTACAAATAATGACTAGGTTACATGCTCAAGTGTAAGAAACACAACACAATCATACACACCAACAAACGCATATACAGTAGGTGAAATATATACATATAAGCTCTCCTATGCGTCCCGTGGAGGTTTCGCCATCTTCAGGAAAACGGTGACAGAAATTAATATACATTCATAAATACATGCGTAATTCATAAATACACATATGAAGTTCAACCGTCACAAATTGCACACAGTGCACAAGAAATATCGTCTCACTGAATATGGCGAACACTTGCCGAAACATGTAGGAGAGTTTATATGTACAGTACAAGTGACTTGTAATATTTTATGCACTGTATGTGCATTTGTTGGTATACACATGTAACTAACTACAATCACAAAGAATAATATCAAACAGTTTTCTGGGATTGAAAACATAATTTAATGGTAAGACTTTCAACGTATATTTTAAAGTAATGTGTATAGTTGTCAGTGTTGCGAAGAAGAATTCTATAGCAGTTGCAAAATTAGTGATTTACAATTAATAAGATGTGCAACGAATACAGGATGTCACATTAATAGACTAATTTTTACTCATCATTTAACACTACTGAGTGATCAAAAATAATTCTGAGATGGACAGGGCAGTAGCATGAATGAAGAAACAAACTTTTGTGATATTTACAGCGAAACCGACACAGTTCGGGAGACCTAGGTATATATGGTGATAATATTAAAAATAATCTTACATAAATACGTTACAGTGATTTAAATGACGCAGGATAGGCTACAATGATGGGTTTTGTCATTATGGTGATAAACGGCCTATTGTGTAACAAGGAACTTGCGATCAGGTGAATAGCTGAACTCAGGCTGCCACTCTAACTGTGTATTACAGGTGTTCTTCTTCGTGGCCGCCATTGTGTTGGTCGCCACGGTGTCTGCCGGGCCCATGCCAGGACCCTTACCCCCCCCTGCCAAGGACCTTAAGGGCTCGGAGGCTGTATACTATAGCACATACGCCGGCTACCCCTACGCCGGAGTCCCAGCATACGGCGGTTGGGTGATTGGCTAAAGCAACACGGACAACGGAGAGACAATGGCATCGGACGAAGGATCATCCCTAAGGACAGCTCGATATGGATCTGACAATTTTTTCCTCAATCCTTTCTCTCTAATAATGCTTATGTTACTGTACTGTGTGCCATTTCATCTGCACTGCAACCATATACAAGAAAATTATAAATTACAGATGGTCGAAGTTGCTTCTACATAATTAAAAATTCAAAATACCACCATACAATTCTTTTGAAAGATTACTTCCGGTGGTCAGTGAGAAGTTATATAAGTAAATAAAGTGTAAATATAATGTCATTTATGTTTAATAATTTCCATATTTGCGTTTTCCACAACATTCACTTCTAGGCCGATAAACTGTAGAATTGCTTTATAAATCCTCTAGCTATGAAACTGCCAGTAAGAATGGTCCCAGCAACATGTGGAAGAAAATTCATTGGATGAGAGTCTGTAGGAGAGGCTATAGGTCAACCATACATGAAGAGGAATAATAATAATAATAATAATGAGGAGATTGAGGCTAGTTTTGGGTACAGAATTAAGTGCAAAGAATAAAATCCAAGCAATTGGATCATTGGCAGTACCAGTACTTAGATATAGTTTTGGAATCGTTAACTGGCACCAAGAA
>Ga0131853_10006781_pt1 | contig 20684 bp, 8 predicted proteins | sample TergutLab28metaG_FD_92764 | JGI IMG/M metagenome (GOLD analysis project Ga0131853, IMG submission 92764) | Labiotermes labralis P1 segment gut microbial communities from Petit-Saut dam, French Guiana - Lab288 P1 (version 2) (version 2) | ecosystem: Host-associated > Arthropoda: Insects >...
ACCAAGAACCAGATGGGTGGATGTGGTCCAGAGGGATGCATTACATCTGCTGGGGATAAGAGGATGGAGGAGAAGAGCTGAAAATAGGGATGGATGGAGGCGTCTTATGAGGGAGGCCAAGGTGCGGAAGGGGCTGTAGCGCCATGTATGGATGGATGGTGTGTTCAGTATGTGCATGTGTTGATTTTGTAAATAAAACATGTTGTCCTTACACGGAATGAACAACGTTAAGATAGTAAGTGCGCAGTAAACACACATAATTTGTAACTCTGAGAAATATAAAAAAAGAACTTATGTCTTGTTAAAAAAAACATAAATCCATAGATATAGCCATAGCCCTTACAACAGGATGGACAAAAATAGTTTACACAAGACGGGCAATTTCTGTATAAATGTAACATTGTGGCGCGTTCGCCTAACTGTTGTTGCCGTGGAAAAACAATAAGTATAACATATTCTGAGTATGTCTGTAGCCGTGGTTATCCAGCACGCATTGCTCTTGCGCCTTATATCATCTGTGGCCTGCCCGGTTGTACCATATTTTTTCACATATCTCATAAACGGCCTGATTTTCGGAAAAAAATTTTTGAACATTAAATGTGTGTTTTGATACTCTCCACAACTTTCGTCTGAAACATTTCTAATTCTAAGAATAATTCAGCGATACGTTATATAAATGTACCTAAGTTTTCATATAAAGTACCCGTTATTCTTGCCAGATTTTAATAGAACTTGAATTTTCAAGTTAGGTTCTCGAAAAGTTCACAGATATGAAATTTCCTCAAAATCCGTCCTGTGGGAGCCGAGTTGTTCCATTCCGATGGACAGACAAACGGACAGACAGACACAGCCATGACGAACCTAATAGTCGCTTTTCACAATTTTGGGAACGCGCCTAAAAAAGAAAATCTTGCTGGTCGCCCGAGATGGTTTTGTTACGAGTGTACAGCTGCCGTAATTTTCGTTCTGCTGGGAGGTCGAGGACCAAATAACATCTAAATCTAATTAACAAAAACTGTGAGGTCCGTAACCGAAACCACACGCCACTGCTTGTGGGTTTGTTTGTTGACTTTCCTTTCGACGGGTTCACTTCGAAAGTACGACATTTCGACAAGCCGTGAAGTGAGTTCCATGTATCGATTCCTTATAATGGCCACGTATAGTGCGACAGCTGTTGTAATTGTGGACTGAAATTTCACACGGCCGATGTAACCCGTAGCCGACTTCACGCGACTGCCAGACCTGCGGTGGCAGACTCCATTCATAAGAAATGGATGTGCCAACTGTGGCTTACTGATCCTGCTGCTGCTGTGTTTTGAGAGGTTCTTAATCGGAACATGGTGCTGATAAGTCCTTAGCCCGACCGGGAACGAAACAAGCTACATTCTCCGCATTTTATGGAACTTGGAGGTACATTACCACATTCACAACAGTCCACCACCTGTCCCTACCCTAGCCAAACCAATCCATTCCTCTGCCCATCACACTTTTGACAGGCGCAGCTTGTTTCCTTCCTGGTCGGGCTAAGGATTTATCAGCACCCCGGTATTAGGCACTGTGTATGAAGTTATTGGTTTTGTAATCGGCCTCCAGAATAGTCACCGATCAAAGGGTTCCGGGGGCTCTTACCCTGAGAGTACAGCAGCTAGAACGTGAAGCGGACCACTTTTTGCCATCTAGTGTCGGCTTTAAGAATTCGTGGAGCCATGCTTCTACTTCCCAGTTAAGCGCAGGGAGGATTTTACCTTCACGTTGTCCTTCACTATAGTATGTATGTCGAGTTGCGGAAATAGTTGTTTGTGTGTTCTTGTATCTCGTTTTGGCAGAAGATACGTAAATTCGGATCGTATTAGAAGCACTCATAACTTTCGTCGTCATTTTCAATTTCCAGGCCGTTTGCTGTTCCTGAATTGATAATTCAAGAAACGTTGGCCTCATCATGTCACCATGTCCTACGCTGTTTATAGCAGGGTATCAAAAGTTAGCATTTTCAAGCGGACAGTCTAGCCGCAGTAACCGAAAACGCTGTGCTCACATTTCCTGAGTTGTTTATGAGCTTATATTTCGTGACTAAGTACACGTTTTATGTCGCGAAGTTAATTTTGTGTTTTATTCTCTACATAACTTCCAAGTAAAAATGCCTTGATCCATCATTTTCTGTCGTATAATTTACGAAATAATTGAAATGTGAAGCCTAGAACCACATAGAAAAGGGAACGGGAACTTGCACATACAGATGCATGTGACGGTTTATTGGGAGTAGTACTGATTGTGAGGGTTGGTGTGATTCATTGCACTACATTAATTGTTATAGGTAGATCACATTGACCGATCTTGTGAAAAATGAAGAAGTATTACAATCAAGGAAGAGAGCAACATTCTACATACAATAAAACGTAGAAAGGCTAACTGGAACGTTCACAACTTGAGTAGGAACTGCCTTCTAAGACTGGGTCCACACTGAAATGACAAAAACTAAACAGAAATGAATGTTAAACTACTGCCCCCCCCCCTTTCACACACACACACACACATCCACGATGTTTTAAAATGTCTGGAACGCATGTAGACGCTAACGGACATTCAGCATTTATTACATATTGATATGGTTTATTAGTATCAAGAGTTATAAAGAAGTCACTTTCAGTTCTCGAAAACTTTTATCAGATATAAATGTTATGATGAAAGGATTATTATGAACGGTGAACTGTAACGAAATGTGGAGATTGCTGTTGCCAACGTGGCATGGAGTTCTGCACGGGCCTTGTTCTGAAAGCGCAGATTATTCCAAACAAAAGAGTAACAGTCGAGCACAAGTAGTACGTTTATTTTAAACCTCAGCTACATGTACCGACTTTGTATATATACACCATCAACAGGCTCTGTAGTAATTCTAAGTTCGATTGTGTAACGTGTGTAAACGAAAATAAAACGGATATATCTATGAAATTTGTAACAGGTTGAGCTCATATTTAATTTAATGTCATGTACGTGTTCCTTGCAGTAGACTAATAATGTCGTACATGTATTCCACGGGCCGGGTAGTGTAGTCGGTATAGCGTCTGATTACGGGCAGGACGATCCGGGGATCGAATCCCGGTGGGGGCCAGATTCTCCGCACCTGTCCAGAGCGGCCCGGGGCCCACCCAGCCTCCTGTACAGTAGGTACTGTGTCTTTCCCGGCCGTAAAGTGCGGCCGGGGCATGACGCTGACCCCTCACCCCCTTCTAGTGCTGTGGTCAAGAAAGAGTGGAGCTATACCTCTACTCCCCCTATGGGCCGTACGGCCTGTACAGAGCCTCAGTGCCTGTACAAGGGAGCACTTTAACTTTACCTTTACATGCATTCAAACTAATTTCGCATTTATTCATTCATATTCATACCAGTGTCTCCAAAATCTTTCGGCCTACATAGGCAATTTTCAAGCAGAACGCAGATACAAGGTAATACATTGTATGCCAAAAAAATGGGTTCCTCTATATTAGTATTAGTATTAGGCCGAAACATGTAGGAGAATTTACTACGACGTAACAAATTGTTATTAACGAATATATGTACACTCAGTTGGAATAAATGTATTGTTGTATAAAATATTTCGGGCCTTCCACGGGTTATCCGTTTGCGTAATGAAAAATGTGTTCACAATTATGTTAGTCGCATGCTTATGACAAAGTCGGAAAACCAGCAACTACAGTAGAGAGACGTTTCCCTATTTGTGCATTGCGAATTGACCAAATGAGCTAATGTGAGACTCCACATGCACGTAATACCTTATGGTGAGAATTTGTTGAAAGAATATTTGTAAGTGTGGGTAACAGGGCTCGGCCAGGCTCCGGAAACAAACCCAGACTTGAACTTCGTGGGTGCTTTCACAACTGTCCTCTCCCAGAAACAATTGTTTATCGTTCCTCACACTTCAATATATCAGGTGTCTCTACAGCTTCATGAAATAATTTGTTCAAACAGTATTACATTTGCATATTCACAGGGACGTGTGTTAATTACACAGTAGTGAGAGTACATTTTAAATAGCCCGGTTCCATTCGCGTTAGAGGAAAAAAGGATTTCGGCCTTCGGTACGTTAAGGGTAACACATTTGGTGTGACGTTTGAAGGTAGTCTTTGGGCTCGGTCCGAACGCTCCGTTGGTTAGAGCGGTTAAGATTCTAAAATTTCGGTCTGTGCAGACATCTTTTTACGCATATCACATAGGAACGAGTGAGGTACACCAAGTTAGACTTCAAGGTATGCTGTGTTTAGACCGAGATCCGAATTGTATTTCTCCCAAGTGCATATCAAAAGCGCCAAGCGTTTTGAGTATTCTGCTATTTCTCACTAATTCTCACATTCCCTAGTATTCGGAGAATATCTTGTTAGCTCATCGTTGCCGAACGATGCTATAATTTAATCTCTATTTCTCGACTCTGCGGGACAAACGGGGCGTAATGTCCATTACCTCTCGATTGTAATTCAGTAAGTCTGCCCTCTCTTCGCATACTTAATTTGGCCGGTTCCTTGCGATCACCAGTGCACTGGGCGTGTTTGTTTAAACCGCTCGTCAATATATGCAAATTGGACAATGCAAAGGCGGATGTTGCAGGCTTTCACGGTTGAGAGCTTGTTCATATAGGAATAGTGTCTTGGTAAATGAAAGAGAGAGATAGAGGGTCTCCCAACTGGATGTGCTTGTTAGTTGAACCCTTTAACCGCCAGATACAGTTTCAGCGTCTCTTGATGAATTTGTGGTAACTGGTGATGCGCGCTTCTGGTTCATTAGAGGTCTTCCGACGGGAGCTTTAGGAGACGATGAATCCACAAGGAAATAGGGGAGTTTGGGTGTTATCGAATGATCAACTGCCCTCAACGTTGAACGTGTGTGCGTGCAACTTTTCATGCGTAACTCTGAAGATGTTTTGTGAATACTTATGAAATTAAGAGCATCTTGATGGATTTTTGAGGTCGAAATGACAGTGGTATTTGCCGCGTAAGTGAAAAGTTGGAGTGTTGAAACTTGTGTGTCACCTGGAGACCTGTCAGATGGGTTGATGTAGTGTGGGGGCACCTGAAGCGAAAGTTGAACCCTCAAGACGCCATCAGCCGGGAGAGGAAGACGTGGCCAGGGCGCCTGCGCCGTAATGGCCAGCACCTGCTTCAGCAACATCGTCTAGGGACTCCAGGAGTTGGTTCCTGCATCAGCAGGAGGCCTCGCCTAACCCGATCCCTTGAAGATGCTCGCTACGTGCACATCAATTTCCTGTTACTTGCAGATCTTGTAGTGTTTGAACAGGTAAAAAAATATATGCGTTTATTTTTGTTTTTATTACAGGAGTGTGTATATTTCCGTGATGAGTCTTCAGAAGCCGAATGGTCGCACACTGCCATTTTAACGCCAACTTTAGTTTTGCCCACATAGAGCATTGAGCATCTATCTCAACCATTCGAATTTTTAAATTAGCAGGGATTATTTGCTTCCTGATGCGACACTGACTGAGTGGTCTTTCTAGTGGAAATAAACTGTGATCTGTGAGATACGAGCTGAATGTTTCTACATATATATAATTTAGGCTGATTTCAGTCTTCAAAAGTTTAACATCTGTGGACGCAAAACTTAAAATATGTCTCTAAAATTGGTTCAAAGGAAACTCCAACTGCGTCACCATACTCAGCCAAGTTTTCAGTTACTTTTGAAAGTGAAAGCATCAGCAGTCTCACGAAGTTAGTGTGCACATTCGTTGAAATATCTGACAGTGTAATACGAGCGGGTAATTGAAACTGAACGTATTAGCATTACACATATCAAGTCTCATGACTGAGTGTGCACATTCATTGAAATGTCTGAGCGCGTAGCGGGAGTTGTTTAGTGAAACTGAACATATAAGCAATACACGTATCAGGTCTCTTGAAATTAAAATGCGCGTTTATTGAAATGTCTGCAGTTTTTAACAGTTCCTGGATGCCAAATAAGTGCATAGTGGAATCAATCCGCGCTGGCCACTCTAATACCACATTACGCACCAACTTCAGTGAGAGCTTTACTTGAGAGCCATTTTCTCCATAGCTTCTGTGATGAGCTGAATAGTCATGGATGGGTTGCTTTTCTCCAAATTTACACATAATCTTCGTGACACCCTGCTACTTAACTAATGTACAGTGCTACTTTTCATGCATTTACCACAAACGTACTCACGAAATTACGAGACAGGCTTCAAGTGTTCGTGCGCTTCAGCTTACAGGAGTTCGTTACATGGCACGTACTGTACTGCAGGAAATGCGTTTACACTTTGACATAAAGTGGTATTGGTCTCCGTGACAGGCGGTACACTGCTAATTCTGACAGAACGGTATACTGTTGGTGACATCACTGGCTTCATTGATAATGTAAATACATTGAAGTGACTGGGTTCCGTTCTTTACAGATTTAATGCTGTAAATATTCATAGATCTTTTTTTTTTTGTCGCGCAACATCCAAAATCGGTCCTAGGTCACCTTAATGTTGAGGTTTATAGATTACACACACACACACGCACACACGGTGGGACTGCTGTGAACGTGTGATCAGTTCGGCGCAGAAGCAGCTATCTAGACAAGCACAAGGGACGAAAATCCATGCACTCCGTAGGATTAAAACCAGCGCTTTCAGCAATCAGGCGGCTGCAGGTCTACGTCCTGGACCGCACAGCCACCAGGATCGGCTAAATCTAATTTCTCCCCACCCCCTGCATGGTGCAACAGCCCATAGTGGGCCAGCGTTTTCTCATTATCGAGGCTTCACGATCACACTCCATACGCGGTAGAACTCCTCTGGACGAGTGATCGGCCCGTTGCAGAGACCTCTTTCTGACAACACACAACACTCACAAGAGTCAGATATCCATGCCCCCAGAGAAATACGAACTCATAATCCCAGCAAGTGAGCGACCGCAGACCAACGCGTTAGACTGCGCGGCCACTGGGATAGGCTAGATCTAAATTACTAGTCGTTGTTTCCTAAGTATTGCGGGTGGTTTTGTGGTGGTCAGGTCTATTCAGTGTGTATGTGACCCTAGTGTCAGAGCCCGAACTTATTGGGCAATGTTATTCTAATTCAGGGCCTCCGAACGTATGGTACGCAGAGTGATTTCCTTCGCACGGGGCATTTACTGCTCGCTGTCTTTTTTCCCCCCCTCTCCACCACTCAGAAATCGTGTACGACTTACCGTTGCTACGAAGTAACACTGCAAGTGAAACCTTTTTACACAAATCGGGTGCGGTACAAAGTGTTGACTAGATATTTATTATTGGGGTGCCGGCCTGGCGGTGACTGGGTGAAAATGTGACATTGGACAATCTTCTTTGCAGCAGGAAGTAGCAGCAGCCCCAGTTATTTAAAGATTATCTTCGTTATTGCATTCCTCGAGGAGGCATTTATTATTCATACTATGCATTAATTATGTAATTATAATGTGTAATAATAATAATAATAATAATAATAACGCAGTAATTATGGAAGACTCCAAGACCTTATTTTGTGCTTCAAACTTTCCATTGACACGCTAGAGGATTTCATAGAAATTTATGGACAATTTGGGCACGCGCCCTCAAAAAAAGGGGGGGGGGAGGTTTCGCCAGCCCTATTCGAATTTGACGTGTAAGTTTACTGGGCAGTTCAGATTTGACGCCGTAGAGAATTTCATATGCTGAATTGTGGTTGACGGCCTGTCTGATTTTGCCATGGCACTCATTGTTAGTGAAATGAAACGATACAATCAACTGCTTTAAGAGTTGCTCATCTTCACAACCGTGCATTTTTGTCGTCTTCTCCGAGCCGTGACCTATCTGTTTCTTTCCGAAGACCCGGCTTTAATTAATATTAATGCAGCTCATGGCGGATTTGTTTCTCATGATGTCACTAGGACACAGTTATCTCCGAGTTCTCATGTTTCACCTGCCAGTTGTCATTATACAATGCTCCATAACAAACTGCACCTCTTATACCATAGTCCCTACCATCTGGCTTAGATTACAGCCCCATTTCTCACTTTCAGCCGCACCTTGGAGCCGATAGGTTACACAGTTCTACAGTAAAGTACACAGTTTATTTTGTGATGAGTCTTTTGATGAAGTGTGAGAAAAAATTCGCATGCATGATATAATGGTCGTTTAGACTGGTGCTGAAGAAATTAACAACATCGCAGATTGATTACTCCGTGCTGTATTGCATACAGCCGTGACAACGGCGTTGTTCGTGTTCAAAATTCATCGACGTTTAACAATAAATATCATTTTGTGTACGTTCATAAGAAAATTAGGACTTTTCGTGCGCCCATTTTTTTAGGACACGCACAAATGCTCCACGGCATTATTAGCATTTTCTTATACCAAATTCACGCAAATTAGTAAAAAAATATAGAAAGCGAGAATAGAAATACATTTACGCTCCAAGCGAAATGTGACTTTCACTGCGCCGATTTTTACAGAGCTCACAGTCGTTGGGGAAATGGTGTGCCCTTATACTGTTGTAGAATCTTATCCGAATGAGATGCAGATATAGTAAATGGCACAATATTTCATTTACGCTCTGTTGTAAATTGTAGTTATCGTAATATTTGGAAACTCATCAATCGACATTGTATTACGTGACACCCAATTTGGCCAGTAAAATGAAAAGAAGGGGTAGAAATTCCTTTACGCCCGTAAGTAAAGTAGGACTGTTTCGAACTGGTTTTTACGATGATTGCCCATCTTCGAAAACATTCTAAAGAATTCGTATTCCTAATGTTATAAAAATACGACAGACTGGTTTGATTTATTGTCACAGATGGACGAACGGACGTGATCTGCACATACGGTGTTCTTTTTTAGGTGTGTACATAATTGCGAAAGGCGACTATTAGATTCGTCATTGTGTGTGTGTCCGTCTGTCCGCAGGAAACAGTTCGGCTCCCACTAGACGGATATTCATGACATTTAATATTTGAGTATTTTTCTAAAATCTGTCCAGAAAATTCAAGTTTTATTAAAATCTGACAAGAATAGCGGGTAGTTTACAGACCTCTGTACATTGTAATACAGGGCGTTTCATAATGTTATCCGTGATTACAAATATTTATAAAAAGAAAACCAAAGGATCTACCTTAATGGAATTGTTCACAGCCACAGGAAAACTGAAGAAGTATTTTTTGACAACTAGAGATCTTCGATGTTTGCACCACGGGTGACACGGCACACATCGATACGATATTCAAGTTCTTGCCACACACTCGTCAACATGGGTGCATCGATATTCTTCATTGCTGCAATGATCCGTGCCTTTAGGTCAGCGAGGTCACGTGGCAATGGTCCTTTGCGTAATTTGCACGAAATGCACGTTGCACAGTAACCACAGACTTACTCGTTTGATATTCCAACACACAAAACGACCTCTCCCCCGGAGTGGCCATTTTCTCACTACATACACTCGCATCGCCTAGCGGCGGAAATGTAAACTACGATGAAAAACAACTTAATGGGAAAAAAGTTTTGAGTTCTTCCTTCTGTCTGTACAGGTTTTTGTAATACGTGTCGTACGGTTTTCCTATAATAAATTTTTGTAATCCCAGAGTACATTATGAAACGCCCTGTATGACGTCACGTTCCTCAAGAGAGCATAGTTATCATTGAGAACCTCGTGTCTGAGTGGGCCTGGTTCTAAATGTCTAGACTGAATAGAAAAGAAATTAGTTTACATTCGTAATCCACCTTCTTCTGTTCTTGAAACCTTTTACAAGGCCTGACATCTGGTTGAATTGTTAGCGTTTTTTAAGCAACTTTTAACTTGTAAGCAGGCGATTTGAAAGAAAATGAAACGATGAAATTCGTCAACGAAGGCCAATCGGTTCATTCTGCTTACAGTGTTGGCCGTTCTGAACAGGCGCACTCTCGGGGTTGCAATGTAATGTTAAAGCAGGTGATACATTTGCTGCACTTGAAGACCTAGGTACAAGTAGGAGGATAACATTAAAATTAATCTTTAATATGGGGAGAAGGGAGTTAACTGCAACTCTTTTGAGGTTACGGACCAGAGGCATGGCCTTTTGAACACGATAGTGAACCGTTGGGTCTCATAAAATGCTGAATCGCTTTGCTAGCTTTGTGAACTTCTCGAGGCTTTGCCCGTTGGAGTAGGTAAATGAGTTACTTTGTTAGGTTGTGGTAGGTACATTTACTCTCGTAACCATTGTGTTTTGAATTGTTCAAAGTGTGCAATTGCTATTGACGAATGAGTTCAGAGTAGCGATGCTGAAAATTTCACGGCAGTAAACGACTAGCAACACAGTAGTTCGCACGTACTGGATGAAGGCGATGTGACAGTACCGTTGACGCCGGAAATTATATTTCGGCTGGCTGTTGCTACGTCATATCCTGTCCCACTCGCTCTGCGGCGTTTACGCGCTGTTGGTTCCGGCCACGATGTATAAATATTCAGCAACAAATAGCATATACGTTTATGAAAAATAGGAAAGTAATTCTAGGTTATGATTTCATACATTATTCATGTGGATATAAATATTGAGGGCAGGAGTATTGTTTATACAACGTTGCCTTTCTCTGGCAGGACCTTCAATCTGAAATCGAGAGCCACAGGGATGTGTTCGCTTCGCTCAACGGCACTGGAAGGAAGCTGCTTAGCAGTCTGGCGTCTCAGGACGACGCCGTCATGTTACAGCGACGTCTCGACGAGATGAACCAACGTTGGCACCATCTGAAAGCAAAGAGCATGGCTATTAGGTGAGTCTATTGGACAGAAACTGTTTCTTGAAGATTCATTGTCCTTTACTAAATGTTACGTAGATACACATATGTAGCTGTCGATGCTGACGGGCCTTTAAACCCACATACTTAGTACTTAATACATGATTGGAGTCTTCTGGGATGTTACGCCGTAACTAGGAGCGTAGTGATCCATATTCGGGGTGAGGCAGTACAAGAACAGGGCTTGAGCCTGAATATAGAGCCAGTATAATCTGCCGAAACTTCGGTAACTAATTACCTTTCATCGCGGCGTAACATCCCAGAATGTTCCATTTTTTATCAGCATCAGTATGAGAACCTTAAATCTCACGTAACTTGGTCTTGTACCATACGAAGGTTGCGGTGTGTAAACTCTTATATCGCGTGGTCCTGTCTCTGCCATGTTTGATTGTCCTAGTTATGCCATACATTTATTTCTGTTTACTGTTTATTTAATGACGCTGGCAGTATGTCAGGTATATATCGTGGAATGGTTGGGTGATTAGTGAATAATGGCCTTCATTTGCGCGAAGAAGTAGCCGTGGCCTAATATGAGGTACTGCGACATTTGCGTCCAGGAACTTATGATAACCATGAAAAATCTGAAGTCAGTCGATCTGTTGGCCTACCTTTGAACCTGGCATCTCCATAACACGAGCAGAGTGCTGTCAACACAACGGCAACCTTCCGTTTTCCCCAACAGATTTGTTTTTGGTTATATCGATGTAATTTAACCTGGGCACATTCTCTACGAAGTATGGCAGATTTTCTGCCTAAAACATCCTCTGTGTGTGCTTGCGCGCGTGTAATTTTGGAATGGAAGTCCTAAAATTTGTTCTTCTTGTGCTAAGAAGTAATAGTGAGCAGAATACTCCAGTGACATTGAAGCTGGCGTCGAAAGAAGTGCAGTTTTCACGGGCTTTCTTAAATGTTAATACTTTACGCAGCTGGCCATAATATGACCTCACTTTTGGGGTGAAAAGCTGCTGAAATTCGCCTGTCGGCTTCTTTATGACGGGCTGTCCGTACATCTATCCGCGTGTGCCCACTCAAGAACCGCGAAGGGATGTAGGATAAGATTTATATTGGCCCGTTTGTACCAAAGGTCTCTGCATTTTTCAAATTTTGGTTAAAATCGGGCATCAATAACAGCATTTTTCACTGTGACTTTGTTATGTCTCTGCGCGCTTCTTGCTAAATATTTTGCTTGGTTTGGTGCTTTTACTCGTCCGCTGTGCGTGGTTTACTTATTTGAGAGCACCGTTAAATCTTCACGAATTGCAGATCTTGAGGCAGTAACAGAACGAACGCGCCGCATTTGTAATGTCGGTCTGTGTAGCCGTTTTGCGTAATTCAATTCAGCACGTTAAAGTCCGGTGGTTAATTTATATACCACCAGGTTTAACTTTTAGAACTAATACATCCTGCCCACATAGGGCGTTTATGTATTTTGTATGGAGCCCAAAACAAACAGCGATTATTTCTCTTTACGCCCCGAATTGACTGGTTTTATGACGGATAGGGTGTATGATTTCCTTCCTATGTTCAGAAAATCTCCCTGTTCATCCGTGACCTACCCAGCTGAATGCCCATTTTCTCGTTCAGTAATTCATACTAAAATCGGCTAAGTTCGTGTCCCTTTGTGGCATTTCATAAGGTGACTGCTGTGGCCATCACAATCAGCACTGTCATATTCCACTCATTGCTGTGTAAAGGCAGCTTAACCTTTAACTTTTTCCCCAAATATTACGAAAATTACGAACGCCATGCGTTTCCAGGGAAATGAAGATAATGAAGAGTAGTGCTTTGTGTGTTTTGACGCTGTGAGGTATAATATATGTTTACCGACGTTTCGGAGGGACCAGCTTCTCCATGCTGACGACAGAAGGATAAGTCATAAGGCATCGTAATGTTTTTACGGTGTTCATGAAAAGTAGGGCTACGTAGAATAACATTATTAATTCTGATCTCCTGTTGATTGAAGATTTTACCTTAGTGCTTCATCCCCACCTCACCAGGATAGAAAATCTGACAATACGTCAGTTTAGATGACGCTGTATTCTCCAGTGGAACATTTTTCTCACGCGGATATCAGAAAATAAAAGGCTCTGAAAACCCCAGTTGCATTGACGTTATTTTTTGTGAGTCCTGAGAAGTTCAACGCGTTTCCGCGTTCAGCATAAAGCAGACTTCTCTTCGCTGAGATTCACAACTCCTTGACTTGTAAAGCAGCTGAATGGGCAATAAGAAATGCCTTCTCGAGTGGCATCTGTGTTTTTATATTCGGGTCGTTTACTGCCACTTGCCAGTTTTGTTGAAATCACACCTTCCTTCTCAAATTCAGAATTTATACATGAACAGGATACTTGCAGACTTCGACCGACCGGCCAGTGGTATTGCCATACGTTGGCTGACCGTGTCTGTGACAGACTTTCTGTTAGCTCTCGTTGACGGGATTAAATGTTGGAATTCATGTCAACGTAATTACTTTCGTAGCAGATAACTTGTATTTAAAATATAGTTCATAATTCGTATAACCAAGTTACCTCCATGATAATCGCTACTAGTAGTAGTAAAATTATTCAAAATGTCCCTTTGAGGTATAACGTAAGTTACAAGTTGTAAGGAGGCAGAGATCCATATTGTCTTCTCGGTTGTGTCTGAGGAATATACCGCTGCCATCTTCAGGATGGTTGAGGTGTATTCTTCCGACACTCTCGAGGCTCTACTGTACCGTAACCCTGATGGCAGCGTTGGTTTATTACGTGTGTTGGGAAAGAAAATGCACAAGAATATGTTTGGACGTAGAAATTGGGATATTCGGTATATTTATATAGCGAGACGCTTCGTGACGTGTGTACCTACGGCTATCTGCTGTTGGTGCTGTTAGGGTAATGAAATATGAGAAGCTGTAATGTTAGAGACAACCTCTTCTGAAATGGTTACCGGTCTTTTTCCCGACGGTAAATGGCTCGGGCAAGGCGTTGACCACCCACCCCCTTCTATCGCCGGTGTCATGTATGGGTAAAGCTAGTGTGTGCCTATTAGCATGTGACTAGACAGCCTTTACCCCTACCTTTTATGATGGTAGAAAATGTAAGTTGCATGGAAACAACGCAACTGCAATTTTTGTGGCGAAACCATACTGAAAATAATTTTTTGGAAAACTGTGAAGAGTTGGGAGGATATGGTCGAATGGAACGTGGGTAACTAAGTTTTGAGAATTGGAGATGGATAAAACTGGCTGGAGAATAGGTATTGTGCCCGTACTTCAGGCTTAGCCTTCTTGAAATTCGGATTGTTCTGCCGGATATTCAAACCCTGTTGAGAAGGTCGCAGTGGCTCAGCTATTGAAGAAATTCGCCGCCTTATATATGGAACCGCGCGTGCTGACCACAAGAACTCTCCATTGGTTCCTATTCTGAGGCCAAGGAATGAATACAGCCCTAAATTTACTGTCATGTGTCTTTTGTGTTATTGTTACAACTACGTGTTACGTTGAGGTTTTCAATTCAGATTCTTCGACCAGTGTTCTGAATGTCTCATGTCCATGCACACCACATGACCACCCCATGCCATTTATCATATTTGCATTCCCAGTTGAGTCAGTGGGACTCACGATCAGACCAACAGATTTCCGGAAACGTTAAAAAAAAGGGTTTTTTTAAAATCAGAATGTGAGGGCAGTATTCGGGAGTGGGGAGTGTGTGGCCATACTTCTTCTTGCAGTTCAGCAACTTTATGTCGTCAAAGGGTGACAGCAGTGTCCAGGAGTATTAGGAGGTCTTCTTTCCTCATGTAACTCAGCATCTCTTTGTCATCAGAGGGTGACAGAAATGTTCGGAGTGTGAGGTCATCGTCCTTCATGTAATTCGACATCTGTATGTCGTCAGAAGATGGGAGCAGCTTTCGGTATTATGAGTTTATAGCCCCTCTTCTAATTAAGCATGTTTATTTCGAAGATCTGTTCCACTTTTTCGTTACGCCCATTGCAAGTGTTAGGGTTGAGAGACCCTAGCAAGCCGAAATGAACTGATCGGGCAGTCATTGAAGTAATTGTCTTGGTACAAGCAACTACTGTCTCCTCCAACTGATATGGCAATAGACTTGCTTCGCAGTAGAACTTACTTTAAGCCAAGACTGTTGCACAGATCTTCCTGGAGATACACGGAGCAAAGGAGCCGCTATAATCTGCAGGCTCTTTTCGTTGGGTGTCGTAATGCTTTTAAAGCAGGAGACCTCTGGCCCGGATTCTGATCATTACGTTCGGAGACCGCTTGGTCAGACAGCTTGCTTTTCCTAGATACACGCTTTTAAACTAAAACACACATTAGAATATGTTCATTTTTGTATATTCAAGTTTCGCTACTTATACCAAAGTAGGAGATACGTTTATTTTGCATCATCACTGTGAAGTTCGTAGCGTTCAGTCGTTATGGACTGTAGCTATGAATCCAACTCGGGCTTTTTCCCTTCTTCGTTGGTTTTGTCTTCCTGTGTGTCATCATGGCCTCCGTCCGTAACGGAGTGCAACTTGTTGAAAGGTTCTTTTTCTGTCGTTTCCAGATCTTCTTGTTTCTAGTTTTGTTGCTATTCCTGTGTCTCTTGACTTCCGTTTTTAACTTGTATTCAAACCTGTCACATTGCATCAGAAAGTATAGGTGTCCAATAAAACATACACCGGCGATGGGCTAGGTGTAGTACCGTGTAAGGTGCTCTAGAGAAAGGACGGAAGCAATATGGCTGACAGAGGCGTTGTAGGCGCCTATAATGAGGATAGGAAAAGAAGTCCCAGATAGATCGACCTTTCCAAATCGACCTCGATTTTTTTATTCCCCCCTTCCAATGCACGCCCCTTTATTTCCCATCCAGTCCTTTAGCCGTATATATAATAGGTATTGTGGCAGTAATAATCGTGCGATAACCGGCGCTGCTACAAGCGCTTTGGGCTTGTTGATATGTGCCGGAGTCGTAGTGACAGTAGGCAGACAGTAGGATTTCCACCAACTGCAACTTAGGTCCATTATCGAAAGATGGAGTGCACGTTTGGTAGTTCTTAGCACTGTTCCATATATCCATGTTATAGCGTGGTTATGCAGGCAGGGAGCTATACCGCCGCCCCCCACATATGCTTTCGTGGTGCCTAATTGAGCACTGAGATACATTTACTTTTATTCACAATTACAGGCTATGGGCAGACCTCCGTCTGGTGCCGTGGTTAAGAACGAATGAAGCTGTACTTCATCTCGCCTATGTGCCTTCATGGCCTGGACGCGGATAACTTAAGGCAGTAGAGTTTCTTGAATGGTATTGTCTGCGTACTACAGAAATATGAAATTTGAAACGATCGAAAATAAAATTTTCTAAGTTTGCTTTCTATGACGCATTAAGGCTGATCTGTTACACTTTGTCCATTACTACAGTTGTATAAAACCGCATCTTTTGGAAACTGCCTTTGTTTCCTTCATCAAGTGAAAAATGCAAATTCTGTTGGGTTCCTGGGGAGAGCTAATCTAAGAATGACTTATGCTGTGCCTGTGGCGAACTAAGCAAAATGGGCATTCGGGTAATAAGGGAAAACGCGAGGAAATGCCCATATTTCACTACTAATAGGTTTATGAATTGGAATTTGCTCTGCGCAGTTGGTAACCTTCAGAATGTAACTGGTTTTGTGCGTTCAGTGAAATTCGGTTACGAAGGGCTTATCGCAGAAGAAAAATTGGTACGTCCCTGAATTTATAGACGTCATTGAAACCTGCAGTTTTGTTCGCAACGGTTTGCCGTTAACAGCGTTTAACGCTAAGAACATTTGGAGTATTTTTGGGGGGGCGGGGGGGAGTGAGGATTATCCTATTAATGTCCTTGCAATAAGTGGTTTATTCTGCCTAAATATCCTTATATCCTTAACAAATGAACGTCAAGCCCATTGAATTACGTAAAATCGCGAAGAAGGCCTGGAAGGTATTTCGTGGACTAACTTATATCCCTCCACTGCGTTTAACCGTTTGAAGTCCGCCTGTGCTTTGCACGGGGAAGTGTCTCCGTGCACGACAGAAGCAGTGTGAGAGCCTCCGTTATCACTACCACCAGCAGTGCATATATTTAAGCCGCAGTTATGCAGGCAAGTGGCCAGATATTTGCTGTTTCTCGGCGGTCCTACAAATTAATATGCACTGTTACGGAACAGCGTCCAGCACATTTATGCTGGCCGCATTATATAGCACGGATTCATTTAAAAGTCAGAGCGGAACACTACAGTGCTTGCGAATTGCAGTATTAATCACTAAAATTAATTAGTATCCACTCTGTTATTGCTTCCTCCTTGCGTCGTTTGTTTATTTCTTTCATGAAATAGTGATGAAGAAGGTACTGAATGACAGGAATAAAACAGTTACATAAAACCCCAGAGTTATACTGAGGCGGGGGTCAGGGGTTGAAGTCCCAACCGTTGTCTCGAATATCAGGGACGGCGTGAATGTAGTGTATTTTCTGAACATTGCCGCACCGAACAGATCCATAGAGCAGTATCGATGTAGACTTGTATTCGAGGGGTGCTTGTTTCTAATATCTATCATTTCATCGGCTAGGTTGAGAATACAGCCTGCAGGTGTGGCCGGTAGCCGCGAGTATATTAAATAAGCACCCGAGGATAGCCGACAAGAGGCGATCCCCCACCTTGGGTGTTGGTCGGGAGTCGGTATCTGCTCACCGTAAAAAAAAATTGGCGTGTTACGAAATGTTACAGAAGGCGTCCCGCGTGTTATGAAAGCAAAGAAGATGAGATTCGTGGGTCATGTGGCAGAATATGAATGCTTGCAGGTTTTTTGGTGAGAAAACCTGATGGAAGGTGTCCGCTTGAACTACTTTGGCGTCGTTAGGAGGTTATTATTAAAGTGCATCTTAAGTATGATGAGGGTGTGGACTTAATTCGTATGACTTCGGGTTCCATAAAATGGGTGTAATTTCGTGATTACTTGAGGAACAATTAGCCTCTCAAAAAAGGACCCCAGTCCGTGAAGTTAATTGCCATTTATTTGGTTGGTGGTTTTTTTCGTTCATTAGCTAGTCATTTTTCCGTTACCCTGACGGATGTTTTACTTGGTTCTCTTCAGTACCTCCAGGCATATGATTTATTAGTAAATGGCGTTTCTGTTCAAAGAAGGTTACAATGAAATGTTTATTTTGTGAAAGAATTTAATTGCGGATTGTCGCAGTATTTATGGACTCGCGCGCCACATTTATGTGTTGGCTGTAAACGCCAGAAAACCGTTAATCATACCGATAGATCGCAGTTTCATGGGCAAACATCCATCGTACCATTTTATGAGATGTGGCAGTTTGAATGTCTGTGGCCCGGATCGTAGAATAGAAGTCTGTTAACGTTGCACAGCACCTGAGAGACACTGAGTCGCTCGTGGTCTGTTTGGCGCCAGTCACTTGTAGGCGGTAGAAATGAGACACGGATACGTTCGGATATCAGCATCTTAACAGTGCTGTTTTATGAGGAGGTGCAGGTTTATGGAGAAGTCGTTAAACTCGTTAGCAAATAGTTCTGTGTTATTGGTAAGTCGTTACCGTTGTTGTTTGTTTCTCTGCACCGCTACACTATGCTGTGTGATGTCAGTGTAAAGACTGGCGTCGGCTGTAGCACGACTGTCATTTCTGTTTCGTAGGTATTTTCCTCAGTCCGTCCAGGCTAGTGCCTGGATAATACCTCAGAATAAATAACGACGGCTTCCTTTCACATTATATATATATATACACACACACACACACACACACACACGATAACGTTTCTTCGCGAAATCATGATCTATTGACCTACCGAAAGGATATTTTCAAGATAGACGTTTTTAGAATGCATGTGATTCGGCAATGATAACAGTGTCCTGTGTTTTTATTAATTCCTTCTCAAAACATTGTGTTTAACAGAAGTACTAACGTTAAAAAATTGAAATTGCTGCCACAATCGGTGACCAGGAGGAACTAATGAATTTCATGTATTTTACCTTCGCATTCGCTTGAGGCAGGACTTTCGATTTCAGAGTTTTTGTTTATCTACACGTTACTTATGATCCCTTCTTCCTCTTCTTCTCCTCCTCCTCCTTCTCCTCCTGCTTCTCCTCCTCTTCCTCCTTCCCATTCTCCTCCTCCTCCCCCAATTTTTTTCTTCTCCTCCTCCTCCTCCTCCTCCTCCTTTTCTTCTTCTGGCATTACAGTCCTTGGTGAACCTTAGCCTCTTCCAAAATTGTCCTCCACTGTTCTCTATGCCGCTACTTAGTCTCCAGTTCCTTACGCCTGTGTTCTAAAAAATTCCTCAGCTGACTCAAGCCACCTCAACTCAGGTTTTCCTACACGTCAAGTGCCTTCTGGTTTAAGTCGAGTAAGCTTTCTGCAAGGATCCAGTTCTTGCATTCTGCAGAGGTATCCCACTTCAGTCTTACTGTTTTTATCACCTTGACTGTGTACAGTTCATCGTCGAGCATATAAAGCTCATTATTGTGTCTTGTGATCCGTTTACCTCCGAACGAAATTACTGAGCACCAAGCATTAAGAAGTGCAACGTTTATTGCTTATTAATATTAAGGTGCTGTATTTTTTGTTGAAAAATATTTTACTCTTCCTACGTGCGAATTATTAACAAGCTTACAGCTGCTTTTTCATTATCAGTGTCATCCGGCTATTCCACTCTAGGTCATTGTGGTCTGAACTACTGACAGTGGTATTAAATAAACCTGAAATTAATAATGAACTAATTAGGTAAATAGCAAGACGTGATAACGGATGTGATTCTTAATTGCAGTGTACGTATCAAGTAACATTGAAGCGCGTTCGCGTAACCACTGCTGTCATGAAAAAGCAATAAGTATTGCATATTCTGAAAGTGTGTGTATGCGTGCGTGTGTGTGTGCGTGCGTGTGTGTGTGTGTGTGTGTGTGTAGCCTTAGCTATCCAGCATGCAAAGCGCATGCGCCGTATTGTATTGTCATCTGTGGCCTTTCTGGCTGTTCCATATTTTTCGAAATTTCATAAATGGCACGAATTTCGGGAAGAAGTTACTGAACTTAAAATGTGTGTTTTGTCTCTATAAGTTTTGTCTGGAACATTTTTCATTCGACGAAGAATTCAGCGAGATTTTATCATAAATATAAATAGGTCCTCGTGTAAAGTACGTATTATTCCTGTCGGATTTTAATGAAACTTGTAATTTCTCTACATGTTTTCGAGAAGTCCTCAAATATCAGATTTCATGGAAGTCCGTCCATTGGGAGCCGAGTTGTTCCATGCAGACTGACGGAGAGATAACCAGACATATGACGAAGTTATATTCGTTATACGCAATTTTAGAACGCTCATTAAAACGTATTTACTGCAGCAAACGACGGGGTGCCATAACCCGTCCTTGCCAGACTTCGTGAGAGTGGAGTTGTAATGAACCTTTAAAGAAATTCTCTGCTCCATGAGGTCAGCTATGCCCCGCGTGTATCACAAATTAACGTGTCCATATAAGAATGCTGTGGTTTCATTATATACTAAATATGAGTCCCTTAATTTTAATCGTGTGTAATGAGATGTATACTAGTGTATGCATTATGATGGTATGGCTGTAAGCCATATTCATGAATAATGCTCTTGTGCACTTCATGAAGGAATGTACCATTCCTAACTTCGGCGCTAAATGGGATCAAGCGGTCCGCTTCGCACTGCGGCCGTTTTACTTCCTTGGAAAGAATACTCGGTAGCTACTGTACATTGCGCTGGGTGGCCCCACCGCCGGCCTGGACACTTTGGGGAAGGGGAATGTCCTCTCCAGGCTGTATTATACGGTAATCAGACCAGTAGTAGTATATGGATCCGAATGTTGGGTATTAACAGAAAACATTAAGCAGAAATTATTGGTATTCGAAAGGAGGTTATTGAGAAGAATTTTTGGC
>Ga0131853_10006782_pt1 | contig 20684 bp, 11 predicted proteins | sample TergutLab28metaG_FD_92764 | JGI IMG/M metagenome (GOLD analysis project Ga0131853, IMG submission 92764) | Labiotermes labralis P1 segment gut microbial communities from Petit-Saut dam, French Guiana - Lab288 P1 (version 2) (version 2) | ecosystem: Host-associated > Arthropoda: Insects >...
AAAACGGGACTCCTCTTCTTGAACGGAATTCGGTAAAAACGAAAAAAAAGGGCAAATGACCCCCCCCGCTCCCTTAAGTTTTGTTCCCCCCCCCCCCGTATTAAAGCCATGTTAACACTTATGTATGACAGTAAAGAGAAATTACAAAAATGACAGTCGAAGAATATGTGGTATTGTAATGTACTTGGCAACGGTCTCAGTATCTTGACTAAGCAACTTTTATACAAGTTAAGTAAATACGAATATTGGACATTGGAGGAATAACAGTTAACATGGAAATAACCCAGTACTCGGAGAAAAATATCCTATTCCAATTTTTCCCAACAAAAACCCCATGTGTAGCGGTCAGGGACATCGCAAACATAGAAAAACTGAGAAATCAGAAACGTTTTTACGTAGCATTGTTTTGGAAAAAAGCTCTCTTTAACTTAATGTAATAATGCAATGAATAGTTGCTTTCGTTCCACTGGCGAGCAGTTACACCCACGGTAAGCACACGTGCACGAACAAACAGAGTAAAGAATTTCACACATTTAGCAACATTTTAGTGTTTTGAATTGCGGCTGCATTATTACAGGTGCACTTGGTGTGAAGGAAGTCATAACTGATAGTCAGCATCATTATTTGGCTCTGTCAATTTTCATTTCCGCAAGGTTTTGTTTTTCAGTTTTATTGGCACAAAAGCGCGAAAGAAAATTTACATGTATTTTAGTGGACTCGAAATCCATAAATCAATCGGTCACTTGTATTGACAACGAGAACAATAAAACAAATGTCACTCACATGACTGCGTTACCAAAATTTGTGTAACACCCGCTGCCTGAACTTCCCACAAAAAAGCGACCTAAAATGCAGGTTCTTATTTCGTTGGGGACTAACAATTTCCCTCAGGCCTTGCTTCCAGTGTCAAAATAAACCATTTTCATGCATTATTTTACACAGATTGCACGCAGAATACAAGCACAGACCGTGGTTTGTTTGTTTTCTCTGTGTAAGTTTCGAGTTTGAAGTACGTTGACCCACTAAAATGAGTTTAGTTCGAGATTGGGGGGGGGGGGTGTTTTGCATTGCGATGGTGCGGGCCCACTTTATGTGAACAGTGTGTCAATGCTTCATATTGCGATATGACATTCTGTGTGTCTGCAGTTGCAGGACGACTGCTGGCTGGACTTAGGATTACGTTCTTCCGGATCTGTAGTCTGTTAGTTATTTTCGGAGGTACCCGCTACCTTATTGTTCATACTTCTATCAAGAAGGAGGAGTAACGAGTCCCTCCAAAACGTCGAAAAGTAGCTACCCGACCACATTGCGTCACAACCTAGACCATGAAAACCTCACATTTCTCGGAAGGCTAGCGCGTTTTCAAGGTTAATGGATGCCGGTGGATTTGTCTTCTTTATTATGGTCCTTTACTGCTGTGAACATAAGCAAGTTGTGTAGGTCCATTTGCTCTGAATATTCGTGAAGTAGACGCCTGCAGTTACTTTCTGTTTGATTCTTGTCGAATATTTCCAGTGAGCATGAATGTATTTGAGCTTGACCTATGTGCCTGAGTGCCTGACCTGCTAGGACACAGTCAAATTGGTTTCTGCTCATAATATTAAAAAAATTCGTCGAAATTGCAGATGGCAGTGGCGATAACGACTGCGACATTCGCTGTGTTGGAAGAACACGCGTGACAGTTCCGCGACAGCGGCCGGCGTGCAAGTTCATACGGCTGCAGGGTATCTCGAGATGCTAGACGCGAAAGGTTACCTTAGGTCTACGTTTGTCCACAGTAACTGTACAGATACTATCCCTATAGTGTGTTTCTGGTTTCAGACGCGATATGTTGACACATACGATGGACTGCATTGTACCCACTTCGAAAACCTCAGAGTCTGTGTTTCACAAATCGGGCCGTTAGAACAACTCGCGTCCAATAAGAACATCGATAAACAAGCTGAGGCTATAGACAAGCCGTTGTCGTTTGTACAAAGGACGGCACTGTCGACAAAGTCAAGCTGGCAACCGCTGCGGATCCAGTTCGCAATGACAATCGACAAGCGTCTCACTGACAAATGGTCAGATGCTAAACTCAATCAAGACCTCGCCCGGCTGCACAGATCCTGCAAACCCAAATCATTCGTCAACATTTTCCGAAGTTCGCAGATCCAGTTACCAAGCCCTGCTCGTTTTAAACAGAAATGTCCCAGTAGCTACAAAAAGAAAACCTGGGCGTCGTCCACATGCAAGGAAAGTTTCGCTATTGTGCACAAGCATCGTCACACACATGGAGGATACTGTTATTACTAATCCATTTAGGGGTGATGAATGCAGCTACACAATACACACATCTGAAAGAAATCTTTTCATACAATGAGTAGTCATCAAATCTTGAAAATAAACATTCAGACAGATAATCCGTGATTATATACCTTGGTTGTACCGTGATGTTATGGCGTATCAACACTCTACCAGCTCACAGACAATAGTCATGTGGGGCTTCCATTATTAAAGAAGAAAGCAGTTATTTTGGGAAGAAAGATGAAAGAGAATGTTATCAGACTACGTACTTGGTGTGCACCCTCATCTTCCTCAGATAAAGGAGGAAATCTTCTCCCCACGCTGCGTTTGAATGAACCTACGGTACTGGATGATCATTCGGCTGCCTGTGGAGTAATTTTGAGGAGATGTCTGCTACAGCTCCTAGTCTCAGTATGGATAAAGAACACAGTGCATACGTACAGTGTTGATAAAGAGGTCAGGGTGGAAAATAAGGAAGATAGCACCAGTTACAAACACGGGATTGAGTCTACGAAAAGGAAGTTGGGCAGAAAAAGACAGTAGTTCAGCATTATGAGTGGAACAGTATCTGGACCACAGAAGCAAAAGGGCGTCAGTCCAATTTTATCATATTTGATTTAATACACAAATTTTCTTAAAATTTCACGCCCTTTCGGATGCAGATGATTGTAAGTCCAAAAACTGTCCCCGTGTAGCTGGACAAAGAATTAAACAGCACTAAGACACATATTTTCCAAGACATATGATGTGTTACTTCACACACAAGATCGGACTTAACACCCTTCTGTTTCTCAGGTCCAGTTATGTGGGCTGGTATGTGAAACGTTTGTTACACGCGAATAAAAATAGATAGGTAGTGAATGATACCCAGTGAATTATTGTTACATTACGAATAAAATTTACCTAAGCGTGACGTCAACAAAACGAGATGTGAGATGTGTAACATTTGAAGGATATGAGAGAGGCAAATAAGATTTGTGACTGGTGCCAGGAAATTCGCTTCCTCCTCTATTGCATGTTGAAGTATATTGACGCAGGGTAAAAAAACTTCTATTTTGGAAAATTATTACTTGCGCAGAATGAAAAAAAAAGCCTTCTTACTGCGTCTTGTTTCTTTACGTGTCTTTTTCCTTGTTTCCTTTCATCATCAAGTCTCAGTCCATCCTCAGTTCTCTACAGAGTGGAAGAGAAATGGAAGAGGAACACTGCGACGATACACTGAGTATCCGTTGATACTCTGTACAGGTCTGGTATAAGCAGTTCCAAAAAAATCCATTGGAGTTGGAAGGAGTGTTATTTAGTGTAAATAACAACCCTCGCAAGAATACATGGACAGGCCTATTGGAAGAACTTGATAGAATTTCCGAGTTTCACTGTTCATGTTTTTTAGAAAACCGAGTCTTTATATTGGCGATATGTGTGGGGAGGCGGTTGGAACAAACCGCAACTTGCCACCGCGCTCAGCTCCCAGTGTCTGCTTTGTTACTGGGAATCGATGTTCCCCCCCTCCGCAACACAAATTCCCGGATCCTTTCTCTGTAGTTTAAAAGCCACATAACTTTGTACCGACGTACGGGTTCTTTGTCTTCACTCTCTTAATGTACAATGATCCACTACTATACTGTTCATTAAAAGTTAAACGATTTGACGTTGAAAACCACCTCATTCCCACAACAATTCTTACGTGTAGAACGCATGGGCTTTCACTGCCACGTCCGCTACACCCATCTCTTACTATTAATTCTATTATTATTATTATTATTATTATTACAATCAAAATAACAATAAGGACAGCTGTAAAAACAAAAAATAATTAAGATTGGTTGAAATGCGCAATAGAAATTTACGTATCTTAATAAGAAAATTGCCTTCTCTTGATTCACCCTATTCTGAGGAATGAGGCTTTTGAGCCCGAGAAATGCTGATATGTTTACAGCGCAATAAAGAGTGTTTTTACTCACAGTTAAGTCACTGTCGGACTTGTTCAGGGTGTTTCAGGCCAAGTGCACACAGCGCAGTATTTATCAGAAGCTAGTAGTTGCTCAAGATATTTTTCCTTCTTCCACAAGAACGAAGTGTTATTACAGCTCGCGGCTGGTCCGGCCTTAAACGTGATGTATGTTACGTCGTCACACACCATTTCTCAAACTCATGGTTTCATACTGTGTTACTATGAGTTACAACCACAAAGTAGCCTGGTAGATAACCACACACTGTACTACACGGTACCAGATTACACAGTTTCATAACCCAATGGATTACAACACGATTCATTCTCACGAACATCTAAAACACGATGTTTAAATTTATATGTATTTGTAAGACATTAGTAAAAATAGTTCCAGCAGCTAATTCGCCTATGAGCCCAATATTTCTAGTGCTGCTCCTGGTAGCCTACAGCTACTACCACCACCACCACCACTACTACTACTACTACTATTTCTCAGTACACAAGATACAATATACTCTGTGCGATCGTCAGAGTACCAATTTCAAGTTTACATTTCTGTGAATTAAAACTGAATATATCTGGAAAATATATTACCCTTTTAAGAGTACTAATTTTGTTCCCACTTCAGAAATTAACACATTTTCCACACTGCCTTTGACAGTGATAATAAAATATTTGGCAAAGTAAGAGGAGTGTAATAGTTCTGGTACATGCACTGTGCTATTACTTATAACGTTTGATTGTTTCAGTCAAAACACTGATAACACTCGATTTAAAATGCGTCTTTGCATTTTTAAACCCATGCCATAAGATTTCTTCTTACGTTAATAGTAACAGAACTACAGCCGAGCGTGTTCAATTGCTCTGCTGCTGCTACCACAAGGAGTAAAATTACAATGTGTCTAAAAACCGTAAATAGCGAAGCTTCAAAATTAAAGCCCCCTTTAACTGCAGTCTAAACCCAATTAACTTTGTATTGCTTAACGCGTGGGATATAAGGCAGACCTACGTACGCCTGAGATGCCCGCAGAATATGTATCTGCGTCTCGTGTAAAAAGTGTTCGTTAGGTTTGTCCAATTCTAACCAGACTTTCAGTCCCTCTTCAATTTCTTATAAAATTTTCGAGTACCAAATTTCATGCACAGTAGCTCTGTGATACTCGAGTTGCATGAGTACGAACGGACGGACTCTGGTATTATAACAGGCGAACAGCAAGCGTACGAACGCGCTTAAAAACTTATGCTGTTGCTAAGCTATATCACGACGTTTATGCGTGTTTCAAGAATTATATGAAAGCAGACACGCTCAAGCAAGTATGCCAGTACACAGGCACAAAGGCTTATACATGGTTGGCAACATGTACTTCAGGATACAGGGACTCGAACGAAATGGACTAAAGTTTACTTTTCACTGTATACAGCTGAAAAGACCAAAACTCCTACCGATAATTTACACTAAATTCGTCTGGAAGAAAAATAGAAGACAAAACTTGCGGGTTATCATCACTGCCATCTTAGCAACCAATCATTAACTATTACTCGATACGTAAGAAAAAGCAGAAATAGGACAAGTCATTTCTTTACATACTATACAGAAAAAAGGTGCAGAGGTGTACGACACTGTATCACCGCAGCACATACATATTCCGAAGTATTCTTTTGAATTTTCTCTGCTCTGTCCTTGCTTCGGTCACTGCAACTGCGACCAAATTTATGCGTTTCTTTCGTATTAATGACTTCGTGATGAAAAGCCGTGATAACTGCGAGTGATTTTTAAGGCGATGTAATGCAAATATTTACGATTAATGATAACCACGAATAAATGTACAAATCTTGTATCTTCTTTGTATCTTGTTCGATAATATTAAACAAAACCAATCCCGATGGCCGCGCAGTCTATGGAGTGGGTCTACGACTACACGCCTGCTGGGATTGTGGGTTAGAATCAGGACGGGGCATGGGAGTATGCCTCTTGTGAATGTTGTGTGTTGTCTGGTAGAGGCCTCAGCGAAGTTCCGAGCATTCGTCCAGAGGAGTCCTACCCAGTGTGGTGTGTCCGAGTGTGATCGCGGAACCTCACAGTGGAGGCCTAGACCCACAAGGACTGTCGGATCATTAAAAAAAGACTCACTAAACAGAGTTATAATAAAGGTCACCGACTGTAATTATCCTATGTCTATAAGGTAGACGTTGATGTCAAGCAAATGGACAGAAAGGCAGAGAATTACAAGTAATCATATGTGTAAAAATTAAATAAGTTTCCTTCCGAACACAACTCAATTCTATTCATTACACAGAATTACACGTTTCGACCTACCGCAGGAAATACTCAGGTTCACAGTTGTTCAGACCAGTTGTGAACCTGAGGATGATCTAGATAGGTAGAAACGTGTAGTTCTACATAATAAATAAAATCACGTTGTCTTTGGACAGATACTGATTTAAATTTGTATTGTTAACAACACAAAGGGATGACATTCGTTATACATGTTATGTTTTGGTACAATCCGTTCACATATCACAGAAGTGAAACAAATACAGAGCGGGCATACACTTGAAGACCGCCTCGTTACGTCTTGCTTGTGTGTATATAAGTAATTCTCCGCCTCCCCCTCTCCCCAAACTGTGTTTAACAAACAAATGTGAATGACTGCTATTCTGAAAGCAGTGGGATACTTGAAAGTAGCAGGTAAATGTACGGAGCGTGCGGTATGTGACGTTTGGTGAGCAGTCCTGCAGACACACCGTTCGTAGGTTCTGCACTACTGAGATGACAAACATTGCCTGGTCCAGCTGTATGTAATATGATGAGTTTTCTCCGGAACGTCAGTACCTACTTGACAAATTACATCGCGTTAGATCCCAGGAGATTTTAATTGTAATATGTACCGTCAATATGGTCTCAGATTTGAGGGTTGTTTGACTGTGCATCTTCCTCATGAAATGAAGTGAAATGCCAACTTGATGCAACTAGGTAATTTTATTGATGTATTCTTAGCTCGACATGTTTCGGGTACATACGCCCTTCATCAGGAGCATTAGATGTTGAGTTGCAGCATATGGTTTTCTGCACCGAGTTTTTGGATGGGTGGTGGTTTTGAGAGCCGCTGTGTAAGTCGTGTGTACGGTGCGGATGGTGCCGTGGACCGCACCGTTCACACGACCTACACAGCGGCTCTCAAGACCACCACCCATCCACAAAATTGGTGCAGAAAACCATATGCTGCAACTCAACATCTAATGCTCCTGATGATGGGCGTATGTACACGAAACATGTCGAGCTAAGAATACATCAATAAAATTATCCAATTGCATCAAGTTGGCATTTCACTTTATTTCATGGTTTCAGATCGCGTAAGGTTATGAAAGGAGGGATGTCCTCAGGACGAAACACTCCTGGCGCTTGTAACCACGGTAACAAATATAACCATAGAATTTTGCACAGATTAAAGATTAATGTAAACGTGTCTTTGTACAAGCCATGAAGGCATAGAGGAGAGTGAAGGCATGTCTCCCATGATTCTTAAATTCTGCACTAGTTTAGAGGTAAGTGGTTGGCCTCACGCTTCGACAGATTTATCCCCGGTGAAACAGCCCCGACAGTCATTGAATACGAAGCTGGATGGGCTCCAAAGTTTGTCTGCACATTTTGGTTTAAAGTCAAATTTCTTACTTACATAACTTCGGTACACACCGTAAAGTTGGTAACCACAGAATAGGTGGTGACATTTGTAACCATGGTACCTATGGTAGCAAGGTGAACAAAACATCCGTTTGAGCACTGGTAATCTTGGTAACAAAAGCAGACATGATAACGTCAGTAAACAAAGTAGTCATAAGGGTAGGTATGTCTAAACATAAAGTATCTCTTATTTATGTCCGATTGTAAACAGACACAAACTGCCCCGACAGATATCAACAAACCCGCAACATGTGATTTCACGAAAATGAATCCAGTTAGAATAGATTCGTTCCATGAGGATGGGTAGGCGGAAAGAAGAACGTGACGAAACTAACACACGCTTTCACAATTTTATGAACGCGCCCAAAGACAGTTGTGTAGAAATTACTTGAAACCTCTAATATTTGTATAGGCGGGTACCAGCGTTACATGTGAATGTGGAGAAAAAGACATAAAAGACCCTTCCCACAGTACCTTTAAGTCAAGGAAAAACGTACGTGGAAGGCTCCTAGTTATGAAATTGGCACAGAAAATGTGCAGAGGTTTTCCAAAATATCCTCAGGCAACTGTTGGGATAAAACTTTAAAATGAGTCATTATTACACCATTATATTTTCTTCCAAATTTAAAAACCTCAGACCGGGACCGGTGGGGTAGCGGTAATATTTGCTGGGTTCGAAAATCGGTCGGAACACCGGCTATTCCGCCAGACGTTTTACAGTGTTTCCCTTAGACCATCCAGGTGAATGCCTTGATTACACTTGGATTACGCCACGGCCGGTTCCACCTTTACATTCCTTCAAATTCAGTCTTCACCATCACCCAATCATCATCGCACTCAGTCTGATATATTGATGTCTTAAAATAAATCACATAGAGTCCCACCATCCAGCGATACTTAAATCCAGCGGTTGATATAGGTCAATTAAATAAAACAGGGAGCAAAGTAAGTTTTTTTTTATAGTGCAGAAGCACAACTACGGCCTAGGCCGCCTCACTGTTGAGCTTGCTAGATCACACAGAATTAGACACACACACACACGAGCGCGCGCGCGCGCACGCACATACACACAAAAACACACTCCTCTGGACGAGTGATCAGCATGTCGCAAAGGCCGCTACCTACACAACACGCAATAAAGAAAAGAGACAAACATCCACGCCTTCAGTGGGACTCGAACCCGTGACACCTCCAATCAAGCGGCTTCAGGCCTACGCCTTATATCGCAGGGCCACCGGGATCGTGTACAAAGGACAATACGAGTACACCAGTACAAACATTTGCATTTTCTATAGACAGTAGAGTGCATGATGCTGATCTGAAATATTCAACGCAAGTAGAAATTGTTTTCGGTTTTCAGGCACTACTTGGAGTTTCTACTGAACTACACTGTGCGTCTATTGACTGGGAGACAGCGAGATGCTGGAAACAATAGAAGAAAGGCGTATTAAGACAAAAGTAAAAATATTCATTGCAAATTTTTGTATAATGTTAGTCTGTAGGAATATACACATATACCGCTGATATAACCTATTTTTTCCATCCATGCGGCAAACTTTAGAACACATAAAGTCTTCCAGTGAAATAATGTAAACAAAATGGAGACAAGAAAGACATTTTACATCAAAATTCATATACTCTTACAGCTATTTCATATACACAGATATCACATTCAAAGATTGACGAAAGTATTCGAAACGTATAAATGTATACATAGTCTGGTAACAGCAAGGTCGCTTTACGAAGGAATTTGCAATATCTACATTCAGAGTGGCATATCTTCATTCTGGCAGAAAATGCAGAAAATATAAATTTGGTTACCTTAAGGCCTTACGACAATTTCAGGTTACATAACCCTACAGCCAACAATAATCCTGCTGTATAGTTGTTTGATCCAGAAATAATCATAACACGCATGTTAAAATGTTACGTAACACAACTTCTTGTCCTATCCCCAGAGGTAAAGTGGTCGGAGCTTAAAGCTGAAAATTCACACAGTCTAATGGAGATTTTAAAAATGTTTGCCACTCTACATCCACTACCCACTTACGCCTTTATGGCGTAGTGTTGAATAAAGTAAAAGAACGAGTATATTTTATTATTACGTTTTGTAAATGTATCGCTTTTATGAAAAGTTGACAAAGTACGGGGGGGGGGAAGTTCGCAATGTATTTAGAAATGCCTTTGAAAGCCAAAGTGCTGAAGGGGGCTTGCAAAAGATTTTATGGAAACTTCGTGGCTGTCCTTCTATCAGACTTGTTAGGGAGGTAAGACGTAAGGACAAAGAGAGAGAGAGAGAGAGAGAGAACAGGAATGAGGATGGGATAAGCACAGACAATTCTGATTTTAAAACTTAGAGAATAAAAACGCGATTTAAGAGATTTTCACTTACTCTGTAGGCTAATAAGAAAACGAATAAGAGGAAAAAGCTTAAGCAAATAAATATTGAGTTTAACTGATTATGCGTGAATAATAACACTTTTATTTTCTTATGACTGACTGCACGGTGTAGGAGTCCTTCTTGGGAAACTAAAAGGTCCTCAGCTGCTCAAGAAATTCCACCCATTTCACGGAACCAGAAGGCTCATTATCGGAATTACACGATCCTGCCATCTGGCTCTATCCTCCGCCACATTAATCTAGCCCATACCTTCTTGTAGATCCATTTTAATAGTATCGTCCCATCTAAGCCTAGGTTTTCCAAGTGGTTCTTTCCCTCAGGTCTCCCCACCAAAACGTTGTATGCACCGTTACTGTCTCCCATACCTGCCAAACACCCCATCCGTATCATTATTCCGTATTTGATGACCCGAATTAACATTTAGTGGGCAGTACAGGGTTATTCGAAATGATTGTCGAGGTTTCAACAACTTGCCATACACAATACACTTGAGATAGGAGTATATGTATTTTTTTATTTAATAGAACAACACTCCAAGCTTTTGTTACATACCTTATAGGTTCTCTATATGGGCACCCTTTGTGATTATACAAACATCAACACGATAATCGAGTTCGTTCCAAACTGTTTGTAGCATGTCAGCGGTGATGGTTTCAATGGCGGTTCTGATTCGTAGCTTCAGTTCCGGGATACTTGCGGGAAGAGGAGGAACATAAACCTGATCCTTGACGTAACCCCATAGAAAAAAATCACATGGGGTTGCATCTGGAGAAAGAGGTGGCAATTGTTAAAACCCCGACAATCATTTCGAATAACACTGTACAGATCATAAAGCTCCTTATTACGTAGTTTTCTCCACTCTTTAATACCTCGTCCCCTTCTGTCCCAAATATGCTCCTCAGCACCCTATTCTGAAACACCCTCAGTCTATATTCCTACTTCAGTACGACAGATCAAGCCATTCTCTTACACGGGTAAAGAATTTTCAGATTTCATAAGAACAGAAATTTCTTAGATAAATCTCTGTCCTTCAGACAGTATCTCTACCGAACAATTAGAAAGATACTTTATATTCGTAAGAGTTTGTATGTTTATTTAACCCTTTACAGATGTTTAAGATGAAAGCACATTTTCATTCAATGCTGCACGATTTTCGACAGAAATTGTTTCTTGGAAGGTTCCCAGGCTTCCCTCCTTTAACCTTCTGCAGACAAACATGAGTAAGGAGAATTGGCACAGTGACACCGACAGGTTAAAACCGCTTCACTCGAAGGAAAACCTGTCCCAGTGCCACTTGGTCCACCAAAAATCTCACAAAGAGTGACGTGGCATCGAACACGGGCCTCCACGTTTCGGGGTCGGCGGCTAACCGCCTGAGTCATGACATGGCTTTAAAGACTAAATTTAATATAAATTGGATGCAAAATTTCATTCCTAATTCACAGAGAACACAGTGCATATTTATTAGTAAGAGCAACTGTTTAAGGGTGCATATAGTTCAATCTATTGCAAGAATCGTAAGGAACACCTAAATTCACTGTGTGCGAAAAATAGAGCATTTTTTTGTTTTTAAACGTGGTCGGTACGAAGAGTAACTACTGAGCAGTAAGGTTTAATTGTAGTCAAAAGTCATGGAATGGAGCCCAAACTTCTAAGGATTCTTACAGGCAATTAACACATTGCAGTGACGTAGTTTCAATTAAATTGAAGCTTTGTGACTGCATCGCTGCCATTTACTGTTCAGGGAAAGCTTATCAATGGAACTTGGTTAAAGTGTCAACCGCAAGTGCAGAACAGGCATTTGAGAGAGAAATAGAGAGAGACAGAGAGACAGACAGAGAAAGAAGGAACCACAATCTGTACACAATGACACAAACCTACAAACGTCACATTGCGAATACGCGTACTTTAGTGCTAGCCTATACCTGTGAAATCAGTCAGTCTCTCAACAGCACATATCATACAGATTCGAATGGTATGGTGGCTATCTATTTCTTGGTTTATACAGTGACTCTTTCATAACTGCTTAAGCTTTACGGTACAAATATGAATTACAGATATTTTTTTCTCACCCTGAAGTCCAAATATAATTCTCAGCAGCCCATTCTCGAAACCATTTGGAATATATTCACCCCTTAAAGCGAAAGACCAAGTTTCACACTCACACGATAAAAAAGGCTGCCATCAATGTATCGTTTAAGATGTCGGCCGTGACACCTTCTGTCCTAACTGGGAGTTTTCATGGCTTTCTTGTTGTTACATTCATAAGCCAAGGCAATTCCGCGAAGCATGCACAGTAATTTTCTCACCAAACCTTCTCAGCCCATCGTGTTATCTTATCATAACATTCCGCGTTTATTCGTCTTTCAATTTCCTGCACGATAAGAGATTATCATAGCGGTGACGCTGAAGCCTTTTTGGATGTCACGATGTCACGTTGTGTCGAATGGTAGATGGTTACCGACGTTTCGGAGAACCGTAGTGCCTTCCAAACGTTGGTAAGGCTTTACCATTAGTCACAGCGTAACATCCCCAAAGACTTCTACATTCGGGAGAAGAAAATTTTAATTTACTGAAAGCCTCGTGAACGGCTCTGGGGCCCATCCATTGCCCAATAATTGGCAATGGCAGCCCTTTTCCTGGAGGTACAGGGGTCGGGGTGCAAAGGCACTTATCACCACCACTTCACGCACGAGTAAAAAATGCGAGTGACTGTCCACCCACCTGACCACACGCCTCCATGACCTAACGTTTGATTATACACATAAACAAAAATAATGTTTATATAAAGTAAATTATTTACCTACGACGTCACAGCTCCTGAGGTGACATATCTTCTACAATTAAGGAATACTGAAGTACCTTGAATGATAAACATATAATCGTATAGAACGAAGTAGGTCAAACCTAACATTCATGTGGACAAAATATAATAATGATTGGAGACGATAAATGATTTTCTATGTACGTTATGTCGTTCTTATGCCACTGCTTCAAGGCCTCACATATAGGACACCTTAGTGCTAGATTGCATGATCTCAGAAATTTACATTTAAATATAGCACAGACCAGAGTTAGGAAGGAAGGGGAAAGGTATCATACAGATGACGACAAGAAATACAGGTCACAAATAATTAGGAAGGAAATGATTGTCCGTTTCAATTAAACGGATCGGTTACAGAGACATTAATTAATATCGAATCTATTATGTTGTCACACCAGTAGTGCGACAATGACTTGAACTGTGTAACAGCTTAAGCGTTATCGACAGATAAATGTTCCTGGTATTTGTAGCTGAAATGACCTCTTGAAACTATCTCTCAAGGCAGTGACATGACATGTATTTTTGTTGTGTGTATTTATGTATGTATATACATATTTACATGTGTAAGATAACAATGAAGCAGTGCATCAGCTATTTATAGACTTAAAGGAAGCATATGATTCATTTAGGTGGGAAGTCTTGTACAATATTCCCATTAAGTTTGGTATCTTTATGAAACTGTTAAGTCTAATAAAAATATGTCTGAATGAAACCTATAGCAGTGTTTGGGTAAGAAAATATTTGTCTGACATGTTTCCCATTAAGAACGGTTTGAAAAAAGAGATGCTTTATTGCCATTGCTTTTCAACTTCCCTTTAGAGTACGCCTTTAGCAGTGTTCAGGTAAATCAGGATGGCTTGAAATTCAGTGGTACATATCAGCTTTTGGTTTATGCTGATGATAATATGTTGCGCGGAAGCGTACATACTATAAAGAAGAACACAGAAGCTTTATCAGTTGCTAGAAAGGGGACTCGAATAGAACTGAATGGTGAAAAAACTAAGTGTTTGGTCATGTCTCGAGATCAGAATACAGAATGCACACGTAGTCACAATATAAAGCTTCATAATAGTGCCTTTGAAAGGGCGGAACAGTTCAAATATTTGGGAAATACATTTAACGAATTAAAATTCTATTCGGGAAGAAATTAAGAGCAGATTGAGGTCAGGGAATACTTGCTTCATTCGGTGCAGAATCTTCTAGTTTCCTATCCAAAAATACAAAAATTAAATTATAAAGAAATATAATTTTGCCTGTTGTTTTGTATGGGTGTGAAACTTGGTCGCTCACGTTGAGGGAGGAACGTAGGCTGAAAGTGTTTGAGAATAGGGAGCTGAGAAGTATATCTGGGTATAAGTGGGACGAGTTAACAAGGGAGTGGAAAAAATTACATAATGAGGAGCTTAAGGATCTCTACTCCTCAACTAGTGTTATTCGGTTGACCAAATCGAGAAGAATGAGGTGGGCGGTGCATGTAGCACGTATGGGGAGAGTAGAAGTGTATATACGATTTTGGTGGGGAAACCTGAGGGTAAGAGACCACTTGGAAACCCAGACGTACTTGGGAGGATAATATTAAGATGGATTTTAAGAAAGTGGGAAGTGAGGGCATGGACTGGATCGAGCTGGCTCAGGATAGGGACAGGTGGCGGGCTGTTGTGAATGCTGTGATGAACCTTTGGGTTCCATAACATGCGGGGAATTTCTTGACTAGCCGAGAACCGGTTAGCTTCTCAAGAATGACTCTACTCCATGGAATAATAATTAAGTATGTATGTGTAAGAGAGGGTACAGCTCTCGCAAAATAGGGATCTATCACGTAACCTACACAGGAAATCACCACGTAAATACGTACTAAACCACCATGCAGACTACATAATGATTAATCGCGTAGCCTACATAGCGCAACATCAAATAGGTACATCCTGTCTCACCATGTATACTACACAGTGTAACATTGCTAGTCTACATAGCGGATCATCACGTCAGCCGCATACTGAATCATCGCAAAGAATATACTGTGTATCATCGCGTACTCTAAATAGTGGTTCATCGTGTAGTCTACACATTGAATCATCACGTAGACTACATACTGATTCATCGCGTGGTCTACATAAAGAATCATCACGTAGACTACATACTGAAAGTCTGTTGCAGAGTTCCGCTGTTGTCGTGGTTACCTTCCCACGAAAAACTTGTCCTTATTCAGACAGAGAAAACAAACATATAAGACCTCAATATTCTTTCAGTAGTATCAAGCCTTATTTATGGGTTCAGATACATAACTCCTTGTTCACGCAGCTGAAGTGTACAGAGTCGGCTATAAAACGCTCAGGAAATATTTCCTTTTATATGCGAAGACGTGAGCTGCGTGTTCATGGATCTCCGATGAAGTGTGTCAGGAAAGCGATTTGTTGTGTGAGAACAAAACACATTTTCGTTGACAAAATTTAATGCTGGGAAAAGATCCTGTAAAATTCCAAAAGAAGCTTTCGGGGGTGGGGCGGGGGGATTAAAGTGCGGAAAAAAATTCCCGATGAAATAACTACGTCAGTTCGGGGTGAAAGTCGAAGTATTTGAGACCTACGAGACCTACTGTCTCTCTTGTCAGTAAATGTTAATGAACTTGGAAGATTTTATCTTAAATATCGATACTGGACTTACAGTATAAATTCTATTGAAAAACACAACTTACGTGCAGGTGTAATATTTTGATATGAAAAAAACAGATTTAAAATATTTCAATTCAGTTAAAAGTTTCTTGGCAATCAGATACATAAACATGAAGACACGAAACTTCACGGAATATCAACACAAGTGGTACTGATACTTAACCTACGTGTCTATTACGAATTTTGATGTTTGCGTGACAGTGCATCACTGATATAATAATATAAACAGCCAACTAGATGCAACAATAATAATTTTATTACTAGTTTCAATCAGCTCAACATGTTTCGGGCGATAATTTCGCACCGACGATGCTGCCAGCAGGCAGCATCGTCGGTAATTTATACCACAAGCTGTAAACACAGTCTAGTGCTCCTGAGGATGGGCGAAATTGTCGCCCGAAACATGTTGAGCTGATTGAAATCATTAATAAAACTATTATTGTTGCATCTAGTTGGCTGTTTATATTATTAAAAATTATGAATTTTGCTATCATACATGTGGACAGAATAGCGAGCGTTAGCTTATTTTTATAGAATGTGTGCCACATCATGTAAAAATGGTGAAGTATAAAACACTGCTGAATAAATAAAATTACTTATCGATAATAGAATCCACAGGAGCATAATAGAATTTACACTTTAAGCCGTCGTGAATGAGGCTTTGCCTAACATTTATATCCCATAATTACGTTCTAAAATTAGATCCCTTAATTTCGGCAATGTTTCTTTTTTGCGTACGAGCGAAACAGAGAAACGCACGATAATTCGCAACGACTATACAGCAACTTCATAACGGATATCGCAGGACTCTCACCGCGGAAACCCGATTTCAGTGCCAGACTACTCCATAATGGATTTGTGGTGAGTAAAGTGGCATTAGGACATCTTTTTCTCCACTATCAGTACTATTCCACCATTGCTTCATGCACATTCATCAACTGGATGACTGTGTTTGTGAGCTTGGTGCAAATCAGTGTACGGAGAGCCGTACTGTTCTTGTGGACGTCAAAGAATTTTAATCCGTTCTTTCGACACATCCTGTATAATTAGTTCTTTAATCTGCATATAATTCTGTTTGGGCAATTGCGGATTTCGTAAAATTAGGCTGCAGGGAAGTCCATACACTGCGTGGCATTTTGGAAGTAAATAACGCCTTGCTGACTTGTGAATTACGTCACGGAGTGCAATTCTCTATACTTACTTATTTTCTTACTCTATATAGCAGAGTCCTTCTTGAGAAGCTAACCGGTTTTCAGCTATTCAAAAAATTCCCCGCATTTTATGGAACCCGAAGATTCATTACCGCAATCATAAGTGCCCGTCACCTGTCCATATCATGAGCCAGCTCGATCCAGTGTGTACCCCCACATCCAACTTCCTGAAGATCCTTCTTAATATTATCCTCCCATCTACGCCTGGGTCTCCCAAGTGGTCTCTTTACCTCAGGTTTCCCCACCACAGCTCTGTATACGAATCTCCTATCCCCTATACCTGCTACATGCCCCGCCCATGCTTGGTAAGGAGTATTTCAGTCAAATGATATTTAAATCGCAATTTATACTGCATATTAAATATTCCTTACTGTGTCCTATTTTAAAGACCAAACAGTTAAGACTTTTTATATAAATGACCGCTGTTCGTTGTAAAAATCATACCGAATACTTAAACAAAAACTGGGCAGAATTCCGAGAATCTTAATTGTGAATCAGACGGCATGTACCGTTACAACTCTTATATAAAAGAATAAAGGACTGCACAATCCAATTAGGTATAAACTCTTGATCCCGGTGGTCGTCAGGTCTAAGGCGTAGGTCTGCAGCCGCTTCTTTGTTGGGATCGGGAATTCGATTCCTGTAGAAGGCATGGACATTCGTCTGTTGTGTTTGTGTGTTGTGCCTGTAGCGGACTGTGCGACTAGTAGGTCACTCGTTTACAGAAGTCTTAACAACAGTATGTTGAGTCTATCTAATTGTGTGTGATCTAGAAAACTCAACAATCAGGCGGCCTGGCTGTTGCGACAAAGGAAAGAAAAAGGTACTAAAAACCTGCGCGAACATTCAGGAGCAAGCAAAATAACGCGTGATCATAAGTTCCCTGTAAAAAAAAAATTCATAACAAATTCTTCTTTGCTTTCTAGACGGTACTTGGCATTAAACAAAATAGGGAAAAAATGTCTCCCCGAATATTTAGGCCTATAAATGTAAAGGACGATACAGAATTTAAGTTAAAGCGAGAAAACATGTTGTTAACGCAGAAAAATAACCTTCCGTGTTCAGTGACAACTGCGATATGTTTTATTGTAACACTGTGCTGACACGAAAGAGACAGGAACGTGATGCTTTAGTCTGTTGCTATGCGAATAAGGATAAACATAACGCAGCTTGTTTTTCCTACAAGCTGCAGTTCACCGTGGTACACTGCATTACACTACATTGCAATATTCAAGGCAAACAGACGTTGTTCATTGCCTATGAAAAAATAATATTCATTTGTATGCAGAGTGATAATAAAGTTCACAAATACCAATAAACACGCAGAAGTGGCTGCAGACAAAAGAGGGACCTGAGGAAAATAAAGTTTCGACTTAGGAGACAACAAAGTTCTGTGGTGAATGAGGAGGCTTTTGTTCCTTCAACTCCTCTCAAAATTTCTTTCTTTATTTAGGAAATGTTTTTATTTATTTGTTTATTTGAGGACGCTGTCGGTAGCTCAGAATGCACAAAGTGTAAAGGTAAATATCGCCCTATAACATGTCATGAAGGCATAGAGGGGGCGGAGGTATATCTCCACTCTTTCTTTAACTTTGGCCACAGATGGGGATGGGTGGTCGTCATAATCCGGGCGCTTTACCTCCGTGAAAGAGCCATTGTACAAGATGTCGGACGGGCTCGGAGTCTGTCTGAACGCGTACGGAAAATCTCGCCCCCTACCGGGGTTTGAACCCACGACCGCCCAGCCCTTAGTGCGCCCCGCTATGGGACTGCGCTATCTCGATCGCCTCAAAATACATAGTGACCAATAACAGGACTGCTGATTAACAAAAAATAAGAGACGGGGTGGAAGGGAGCAGTCGTAACTCAGTTTCAGGTACTATCTCGAAAATTGACAACAAGAAACGAGGAACACCAAGAAATACGTCATTTAGGACAGCCGGTAACCGCCCAAGCGTTCAACACGGGATCTCACGAATAAGATGCACGATTACAAACACAGGATTACAGCGCTTGATTAACAAATATTTTAGGGCGGCGACATGAAAGAGAAGGTTACGAGCAGAACACGTGTCATACATCAGGCGATGAGAGATATGTGCAGAATATCAGTCGCAAAACCTTACGGAAAGGGATCACCAACAGCACCTACGTAGAACAGTATTAAAATAGATCATGAGGAAATATGATGTGACAACGTGAACTAGATTTAATTGGATAAAGGAAAGATCCAATTGCAGGCGCTGGGTTTTGAAGGAATGGGTTTTGTGAAAGTGGGGGAGGGAGGGATTGAGAAGACTTGTGACTGTTAGCTTCTTAAAAGGACTGTACTCAAACCAGTTTACAAGTCGAAAGGTTAAAGAAGGAAAGACAGCACAGACTCTGTTCTATAAAGAGATGGCTGCTGCCACTCTGCTCAGTGAAAATGTAGCTCAGGACTGCAACAGAGAGGCAAAAGTGGGATAAAATCTACTGAAATTAAATTTTATAGAAGGATGGAAAGAAGTAGTCTTTTGGCTAGGATTAGGAATGACGATAATGCAGAATATATTCATACATTACTTAGAAGAGAGAAAATAAATTTACATAGACAGAAATGAACAGCGTACCTAGACAAGGGGTGGGCAATTATGATGGCTGGCGGGACACATTGCCAGCTGAGATAAAATATGTGCCACATATCTTCATCGATATAAACCCGTAAATGTTTAATTCACGTTCTGTTTCTGTATACAGAATACGGAGTATGCATTTATAGTTAGACTTCTATCTGAAGAAAGTAGTTCAAGTGTGTAATTTTCCTCACTTTTACATTAAAGTTATGACCAAGTTACTTCCATTTATACAGCCAGAGTACATACAAAAGACATACCTCTAATAGGCATGCTTGTTATTGCGATTTGTCGGGAGTTGGTTTGAATACGTCGTCCCTCGGCATCAGGCCCGTTGGTTAGAATTTTTTCCAACCCCTGATCTCAACAAAATGCAAGAATATGGTTTATCATAATCCAATTTGAATAAAAATAAGAAGATGGAACGGTAGATGTACGAAGCTCTCGACTGAAGTCGGCAGAGGCATTTAAGAGTAGGCATAGTTTTGAAAAACGGAAACTGTGAAAAAAAAAAAGGCAAGGAAGAATTTTCTGCCTACGTTTTCAGAAGATCGTGAAGAAGGAAGCAGCAAGTGTCTTCACAACGTCGGTAAATAAATTCTTATAATAAAACCAACTAGATGCACTAATTTCTCTAATTTATTTTTGGAATAAAACTCTACGTGTTTCGGACAGTTTCTCTGTCCATCATCAGGAGTTTTTCACTGTATACACAGCAATGGTATATGTCATACAGGTTTGCTGTGTGTACAGTGAAAAACTCCTGATGATAGACAGAGAAAGTGTCCGAAACATGTAGAGTTTTACTACAAATATAAATTTGAGAAATTAGTGCATCGAGTTGGTTTTATTATAAGAATTTATCACGCTGCACGGTCACCTGAACGTCAGAGTCGGTAAATAACTATCTACGAAACTACATGAGGTCATATCTCAGAAAACCGCAGTCTGGTTATTTAAGTCACTGTGAATCTCGAATTTCAGGAATAGAAGTTCGATTTATACATGATGCGTCGCGAAGGACATGCAGTATAGTAATCCGCGG
>Ga0131853_10006783_pt1 | contig 20677 bp, 15 predicted proteins | sample TergutLab28metaG_FD_92764 | JGI IMG/M metagenome (GOLD analysis project Ga0131853, IMG submission 92764) | Labiotermes labralis P1 segment gut microbial communities from Petit-Saut dam, French Guiana - Lab288 P1 (version 2) (version 2) | ecosystem: Host-associated > Arthropoda: Insects >...
ATAATAATAATAATAATAATACGTAAATTGACTACAAGTTCATTTTAGGGGCTTAAATCAGTAATTATCTGCTGCAAGGAAAAATGGAATACATTAGGAAAAAAATTGTATGTGTTTAGGATTTACTTCAACGTGTTTGTCCCTTGACGATAATTCTCGAAAATCGAAACGTGCAGTGCACAAAACAGTTGTGATAAATACAACTGTGTCTGTTATACAGGGAATTAAACACAATTTTAATTTCAATTAAAATCCCTCAAGTGTCGTGTTGGTGTGCGCCATCGACACAGATGTCACGCAGTGAGTCTTATGAAAAAACTCCTTATTTATACATGTAAAAGAATCGCAATGGTGCAACTTGCTGTGAAGAAGCTCGGCAATAAAATTACGCCCCCGTCATACACAAACACAGCAGCCCTGGACTGGCCAACGTAGCTTGTGAGTAAGCTCTAGTAATGAGTAAGATTACAGGCAGCGCATGGAAGCAGATGGACTTAATGAAATTCTGAACTCACTCGACTCATGACGCTTCTGAGCCGGAGGATCCGGGCAAGGAGGCAAGCAGAAAGAAGTATAGCAGATATCTACAAGGAGCTGAGGATGGCCTCCACATATCGGCTCACACTTTAGTCAGAACACTGTTTGTTGCAGCGAGCGATTCACTTCCTTTACAAATTACTGGCTTGATTAGTGAATTTACTTTATTTAAATTCTGAATTAGTACATCCCGTGGTCCAGTTCTAACACTTAGCTAACAAATGTTCAAATATTACAACCGGCCAAAAACATTATTTTTTTCGTGTAATAACGTCATGAATACTTATCACTTTTATTTTATTAGAATCATTTCCATATACATTGGTGGCAGATGATGAGACCAGACATGACAGCGGGAAAGAAGAAAATATTGAATGAATGAAATAAATATACAGACAAAAACAAATCAAAACAATAATGAAAACATTATAGATAAGCAAGCTCCAAATAGCAAGATTACTTATCGGTGAAGCTCTGAAATCATGCAAAAATTAAAACTAGTTCGAGCATATTACAGTCTTAGGAACGGAAAGAACTGAGTGGCCAGCGGATGAGAACAGAGTTGCTGTGGATATTAGGCAGACGTGGACATTTACGTCTACGATTTCCTTTCTCGTTCAAGTTGTACTGATTCGGCAGAGAGTTGTGGTATGTATTTGTAATAATCTGTGCGTTACGTTAAGCTGGTCTTTCGTGTAAGCAAACCTACGCACTCACACACACGTAAGCCTCTCATATCCCCGGTGTTTCCTCAGCCACACTTCACATTCTATCCGACATAAGCGAAACGTGTTAGAAGCTTACGGGTCCTGCTGCACCTTGACGTGCCGTACACCCATGCTGCCATGTCGGATATTACCTACCGTGTCATTGTCACCCTCTGCCATAACACTAATGCATAAGGATAAGTCATTCCCTGTTGCTGGGCAAGAGAAAAATTGATGAAAAATTACGTCCCGGGAGCTAAAAAACAAGAGGGAGGAAGATGGGGGTGAAATTTTTAATGCATTATGCATGAAGTGGTCCGGTATAAGGGATGGAAGACTACGTCGTATATACCTTACCTGAGACATTGGCTCAAATCGGTGCAAGAGTGGACTCAGCGCATTAACAGTATTAAATTAGACAATTTCCCGAGTCCTCAAGAACAAAATATGGAACTGAAAAATGGCAGCTGTTGATATGCGTTACAAGCACCTTACATGCACGTAAATTAAAATAAATATGCCTATTATTACACTATCGCAAACTATTACTAACTAAATCGATGCAGCAGAGCACCTCTTGAAAAACCAACAGTCGTGCAGGTACTGACAAATTACCCGCATTTTATAGAACTTGAAATGCCATTGCCTTTTTACAACAGCCCCTACCCTCAGCCAGGCGAAGAAGATACATTTCACATTTTCCAAGTAGTTCCTTTCTTTGAGATTTTCTAACCAAGTACTTGTGTCCATTTCACATGTGTATAATATGACCTGCCCATCTCATTCTTCTCATTTGATTATCCCAACAATATTGGGTGATGTGCATAAATTATAGAACTCTTCATTATCCAATTTCCTCCAGTCTCTTGTCACTTCCTCCGTTCATGTTCCCATTATCATCGAAGTTTCCCACACTGAGAACACCTATTTGAGAGTCTAATATCTTCGCTTCCAGGTGGTTTAGTTTCTTAAGATGAAATCTCTATGTATCAAATATAGGAGTTGCTCGTACGCCTACTAAACACACTTCCTCTCTCTCAGTTTTACATCCAGATACGGAACATTATTAAGTTTACAAGCAGCTCGTGCAGGAGATATGCCACCATGCATACGCGGACGCAAAATACTGTGAAGATGTGACCAGTCTCTCTTTCCATCAGGAAAAGTGTGTTTATGAATTTCGCGATGTGGGAACGTTGTACTCCTTGTAACCTTTAACGTATCAACGTTTACTGTTCAGCACTTATCATCAAGATTTGTTTCGTATAACTCTTGTTCCAAATTGTTGGGTTGAAATTATCGTATCTCCCGACAGTTGCACTTGCATCTTCCAACAATACTTTCATGTGCTACTTCTAAGAACTGGCCAAATGCGCAAAGTAGTTCTTCGCAAAACCTGTCTTTCCGTATTATTACTTTTAACTTCAGTTCGGGCACGCGCAGTCAAAAAAAAATCATATGAATAAACCCTTAGTAAGAAAATGCATACGACATTTCACTAACAAACTATCCAGTATCAATTGGCAACATGTCTCCCTTTTGTACGAAAAAGCCTGAATGTGAATAATATTTGTTATTCCCATTTCCACAGGAAGTTGTATATCGTTTACGGCTTCAGTGCAACCACCCCCGTTGGATCTGACCTCCTGTATTCCCACGAAATCATATTTTAATATACACTTGCTATTGTTTTCAATAATACTCGCCCACAAAGATTCGTGATATTTCAAGTTCCAAATTCCACGTCCATTGTCCCTAGTTTGGCAGTTCAAAAGAATTCTTTCAACTCCGAAGTCCTATGTAGCATTCTCTACAATTCTAGGACAATCTGTGAGCTCCCACCCAACCCCCAAGCTAGAGGGCCATCCCTTGTGGCGGTCCGCTACTGATTATTACAAACTCGTATATTTTCAGCTACCCTCCATATCTGCACGCCACAACCGCTACTCGTATCATCAACACATTCGCCTCAGCAGGGCGCACGACCGTGCTAAACACAATTCAGGAGCAGCACGGCCCTCTGTCACATCTAATCTAAACACTTGACATAAAGATGTGGCACTTCGAGCAGTGAGGAAGTACAGTTGGAACAGCGTAACAACATCTGTCCACCGCCTGTTTGAAATATCCGCAAATACTCGATGAAATCATTAGTAATATAGTCTGGTGAGTTCGGCCTATTCATGTTATTAAATTGGGCACAACAATTCCAAGTATTTTGACCAAGAAAACCCTGTTTCTAGATTAGAACAAAACTACGGATATGTGCAGCAGACTACGCCTCATGTCTCTCACTTCAGTTATACTTCCATTCCTGATCACAGCAAACGTGTTCCGTAACGTACGAATTACTGTCGACGTCAAGGCTAACGATAATGCCTTCAACATCAAAACGTCAACATCATCATTACCAGCAGCAGCAACAGCAGTAGAAGCGCCTACGCCACCACTACCGCCACAAAATATCACGTCACCAACTTCATCACGAAACTATACGGAATAACTGGTTTCACGTTCCGGCCAATTTATCCCTTGATTCTAAAGCAAATTCCTGATGGTATCGAACCCGGTCGTTCACTCCGTAGCCAATTACTTCACAGACTGAACAATCGTAGTTGAGCAGTCATTTCATTAACATTTCGGAGAACAAACTAATGGATGCAGACGAATGAAAGATACCACACCAGTAGCTCAGCTCCAGATACAATGTCCGCATTGTACGAGCTAACGTTATTATAACAGGCTTATATCTCCCGCAGACTCAGTATAAAAGCGCATTACCCAATCGGGGGGGGGGGGGTCCTTCAATAACACAGGCTCAATATTTTCCTAGCAAGATTATATAAAAAATTGTCATAACAGAACTCTGATTGTTGCCAATTCCCACACTGCAAAGCATTACACTCTACCCTTAAAGGAAGTCACTATACTGGTATCGTACTTCGATTTCAATACGAGAAATTCCGCGCCAATATACTTAAATTACTGTTTATTAGCAAGTCAAAAGCAATAAATAACCTGATCCTTATTGTTGCACCGTGCATATCGTGGAGTTATTTAATTAGTATACCAATTGATGCCCATATATAAAAGTTCCACATTAAAACACTAAAATTGCTCCGACCTGTTTCGATCCTAAGATCATCCTTGCTAAAATCACAATTAAAAATAGTCACTGATTAACTGCACCCTATTAGTACAACAAAGTTAATCAGTGACTACTTTTAATTGTGACTTTAGCAAGGAAAGTAGAGCTCCCTGAGAATGATCTTAGGATCGAAACATGTCGGAGCAATTTTAGTGTTTTAATGTGAAACTTCTATATATGTGCATCAGTTGGTGTACTAATTAAACAAACAATCTGATATCTAACTACACGTGGAAAGTGTAATTTGCCTTCAATAAAGGGAAACAAAACAGGACACGAGTTATCATCTTATCATCATCATCATCATCATGCTCGTCCTCCTCATGTGCGTTGTGTAAATGGCAAAACCAGCAATAAATCTGGACATCATCATCCCGCTGTATGTGATCAATTAACGTCTTGTTTAGCATTCCGACCAATACAACACCATAAACGCTCTAACATTAAATTACTCCTCACATACACGACAGGTTTCAGCCGACAAAGGCGGCCAGCATCAGGCGATACAACTACATTACTATTCAACCTCAAATAATTATATTATAAATATGAAACTTTGTACTACAAATGAAGTGTCCAAACCTGCCACAGTGTGCAACTTCGTTTCTTTAACTAGTCTGATCAGAGCTTCAACTCCAGTAAGCAAACACAGGAAATACACCTCACTGCCCCTTGAGTTATGACGTACTACCAAGTAATTCATTGTTCCATACACCGCTTTGGCTCTGAAGCATTCGGTATGAAGAGCGAGCTGTAAGGTATCCATATTGGACAAGCGGAGGCCCATTTCTTAAAATAAAATAAAAAAAGCGAAGGAGGAAAAAGAACAATTGACAAAGAATGTAAGTTCACAGAGAAATATAGTTTAGGCCTACACGTGTCCTTTGCTGTAAATCACAAGCACTTAAGTACACCAGGGACAGAAATGGACTTAACTCGCCTGTAGTCCATTCCGTAAATTTGGCTTTCGGAATTCAGCTGCGTGGTATGCTCAAGCCGTTCCAACGTATCGGCATACACTGCAGTAGCTTCGCCCTGCAAAGTACGTCAAAACAGTGGAATATCTTCCACACATTACGCGGTTCAACCCCGAAAATCGAAATTGTGCACGAAGCAGAGCACGCGTAAACCTCAGGTGATTTTATTATTGCAATTACTGCCACTAATTCCAGCACTATATCCATAATGGCAAAAACAATCAGGAGACCATTTACATTTTAAACGCCGTCACTGACACACTTAATGTTACACATATTCCGAGCAGTTGTCTTTCACACACGAGGTTTTATTTCCAAATACTGTACAAAGAAATTTCTATTCTGACATGTGTCAACTGGTGGTTTCTGCATATTTTACTTGACTAGGTAGCTACATTAAGCTTTAACAGTTGCTCTTTGATGTTGAAACTATGGAGAATCCTTACCTGTTTGGTCTTTATATACCTAATGTTATACATACTCAGTGCAGTTTTCTTCCACACAAGAGTTTTTATTTTCAATTGTGCGGTAGTTGGAAATACAAAATCTGTGTGTGGCCGTTATTGATAGTTAGTGTCACAAGATTACAATACATCTGCATTCAAAAAATCTGCGCTACTTTCATTATAACTGGCCCACTAATCTTTATTTATTCATTTATTTATTATTAGCATCGCTTATTTATCGACCCTGTACCGACCGTAAACATCAAATAAAAATTAAAATAAAGGTACAATCACGAAAAGGTCAATCGAGAATCTTTATGTGCGTCATCCCCGTTGAGTGATATACAATTAGTATGGCAATATACGTGCGTGGCAATTACCGTCAAACACAACTATTTTATTGGCTAATTATTGGAAGGTTTACAACTACATGTTTCGGCCCTATTCCTGGGCCATCATCAGGTTGTATCACGAAACTAGAGTAGCCTACTCTAGGTTCGTGATACAACCTGATGATGGCCCAGGAATAGGGCCGAAACATGTAGTTGTAAACCTTCCAATAATTAGCCAATAAAATAGTTGTGTTTGAAGGTAAGTGCCACGCACGTATATTGCCATACTAATTGTCAATCGAGAAGTAAGAGGACGTAAAACGCTTGTGCAAATGCAGAACAAATTCCTGGACTGCTCACGCAACACAGTCAACCACAGGCTGGAATTATTAAAAAAAAAAAAAGCACACACAAATCCTACATACCGGCATTTCTTTTGTTGCCTCGTATAAACCTGTTCCTGTCCACAAAATGGATGCATATTCTTAACCTCGGCGATAGATGAGGAAGTGTTGCCAAATATACCCTAATAATATGACTAACTACACGAAACTGTGCGTCTTCTATGGAATCCGAAAGTATATTATCACCTTGTTCACAAGCGACTGCCACCGGTCCCTAGTCTAAGCAACATAAATTAAATCTACAACTCCTACCACACTGTTTCAATAATTATTTTAATATTATCCTCCATTTACGCACATCTATTTAAGGTTGGCCCCTACCTTCGAGTTTTTCCTTCTCAATTTCTGCGTTCACTTCTCTCCCACTCGTTCTCTGTACATCCCATCCTTCTTAATTTCATCAGGATAATACGCGCAAATAGGCCAATACGAGTGGTGAGGAATTATTAAATTATGAACTTCTCATTATGTAATTTTTCCCAGTCTTCCCCCTTCTTGCCTCTTAATTTCACAGAGTCTCCTCCCCAAAACCCTTCGTCATACATCCCCAGTCTGTGTTCTTCCCTTAATGTGAGAGACCAAGTGTCACAACCATACAAAACAACAGGCAAAACGGGCATAACGAACGTCGCGGTTGAGTGGATAACATATGTGTAGCAGATTCAGTACATCCCAGGTTCAAGTTTTGGCCGACGAACCTATACCCGGAGGTTATTAGTAGTGTTACTCAGTCCCTCGAGGCAGATTCCGGGAGAGTAACTAGAACTGTGCAACGACCTTTCTTTCCAAGTATCTTTAAATTATTTATTCACTGAACACCCTACTCTTTGATTCATTTAACCTGAACCACTGAGAAAGTCTTTACACAAACTGCGCATAAATAAAAATTAAAAAATAGGTACACAAATAACACACACACACACACACACACACACACACACATATATATATATATATATATGCTTTTCGTAATCTTCGGATTATAGATAGCAGATATAAAAACAAATAACACTGAACTGAATGGTAACAAGCAAAGCCTTTAGTTGAATCTGCTCTTAAGAAAATTGTGAATGTAAGTTTAATCTGTTATTCTCTTTCCCACATATTTGAATTTTGAACTTCTGGGACACGATACCGCACAAAATGTTCGTAGTCACCGCATTCAGAACCTTGAATCTCCATCACCTGAACACTTTCACGTAACTTTGTGTTACAATTTTGACCTGTACACTTGTTATAAACTCACCTCCTTCTAGTGCCGCGGTCATGGAAGAGTAGAGGTATACCTCTACCCGTCATCTGGACCACACCAGGCCTGTAACGGGATCACTTTACTTCACCTTTACACTTGTGATACGGCAGCGAACACATAATTACTAAGTTTTGTCTGCGCCTGTTAATATACCACCCTTCTTGCTGACATCTAATGAAAACTGTGTGTTTGTGTCATTTATAGACGTCTATTAACGCTCCCCTGTATTCTTGTACCTTCCTAATGGTGGATCCAACCACGAAGCTGAAATTCCCTCGAGATAAAGCATCGCCTTGCTTCAGATCATTCTGAATGGGATTAGAATCAGACAAATATTTCCACCTACCATGTCTCTGATGTAAGTTTCGTTTAAATGCATTTAAAGTAACTTAACTAGTTTGATGGATTTACTTCATTCAGTAATAATGTCATAAATGCATTCCTAAGAACCGAATTATATGCTGTTTTAGAATTCTGTAAACAGCTCTGAACTGTCCCGTTTAACTCCCAGCGTCTGACGGATGCAGAACATCTGATGAGTATTTAATATCTTGCAACGAAGTCCACACCGGTCAACCCCCAGCAATATCTTCTAACTTCAGAGAATCTGGGATAAAATTGAGCAAGCAGTTTATAGAAGTGACATGATCGATACAGTAACTACAGTAAGCTACAGTGATATTTATGGCCCTTTTGAATAAAATTGGGTAAGCAGCTGATAACAGTAATCGATAATTACTACAGTGATATGTATGGCCCCTTCGAATGAAACTAACAAGCAGTTGATAACGGTGACATGATCGGTAAACACTACCGTGATATGTATGGACTCTTCGTGAAAATGATAAATTACGATTTTATACGTTTTCCTTATTCCTGTTAACCATGAAATGCCAAACACTTGACAAACTTTACAACTGACGTAGAATTCAGAAGTGTTCTGAAGTCTTTAAATATTTCCTTGTAGACACTGCATACACTCTCCTAATTAAATGGCTCTAACCTTCAAAACTTACAGGGTTTACTAGGATGCCTCGCGTCAGTATTAATTCACCATGCGTTAACTTAATAGAGTTCATATTACTGTATATGTTGCATTGGAATTCAAAGTACGCCGACAAATCACACTTTGAGGTTTTTCACATGTGTCCCTTCTCGCGGGAGTCCGTCAATATGAATAGGGCCTGACCCTCGCCATAAGCCCGCAAGGCGTAGTCGGTATAGTGACTCGTTACGGATTGTCCAGTCCAGGGATCCAATTCCGGATGGTAGACGAGATTCTCCGCACCCGTTCAGATAGGCCCTGGGGCCCACCCTGACTCCTATGAAATGGGTACCGAGCCTCTTACCCGGGTGCAAAGCGACCAGGGGGTGGCGTTAACTACCCACCTCATCTAGCGGCGATGTTAAAGAATGAATAAAGCTATATTTCTACTCTCCCTCTGGGCCTTCATGACCTGTTCTAAGATGAACTTTACCTTTTACTTTTACACCTTGCCCATGAATTCAAAGATTAAACTCTTCATGACAGAAATGTGTTAAATTTGTAACATAATTCACAGTATGATCGGAACATTTTCTAAGTCGTACACCAAACAGAAATATACAGGAAAACAAGAATGTATACGTTACGCATCTGCGTTGATCGTTCTTCACATTGTTATATGTATTTATACCTTATTTACTTCGAAATCATTGGAAGGGTTTCAATTTACTGACCATAATCACGCAACATGACCTTTTCCGAACATTTTGCTTATCATCTCGTATGAGAACCCCTTCCTTCAGACTACTGGACCAACTTCCGCAATGACACATAACGATAAAAGTCAACTAAATGAAGAAAGAACGATAAAAAAAGAAAAAAACAGGAAGAAACCAATAGCAAAATAACTATGGAAGGAAATCTCAGACCGTGTGGGGGAGTGTAGTTTCATTACGGCTCGGTTCGGATTGATATTTCACGTCGCCTTCAATTTCATACAGATTACTACTGAGTTACAGCAGTAACCAAGAGGAAGGCACTAAAGCGGAAGACACGAAGGGCTACTTCCAGATTTTTTATGACTGCCATTATGTGAGCTAGCATTTCCAGCGAAGCCCATCTTCCAGGTGTGCGTCGTGATAAGGAAAACGTGGTGCAAGCAGCCCTCCCGACAGGCAGGCAACCCGTGGGACAGAGCTAACTTGGTAATCAGGCCCATTTGATGTAAGAACGCCGTGGTTATGTACAAACGTTTCATCCACGAGATACAACACAGATTCACAAGCAACAACGTGGGTCAAAGGATACATTTAGGCTAGAGGATACAGGCAGGATGTGTCGCGTTTTCGCTGTTCGATTCATCGCAGGGGAAAAATTTATCTCTTCACTAAAACATCCAGATGGGCTCTGGCGGCCCATCCAAGCTCCTAGTGAATGGGCACCAGTAGAATTTAACCCGGGGCTAAAGTAGCCGGGGCGTGAAACTAACCATTCACTTTAATCTAGTGCCAAGGTTAAGAATGCAGGAAGGTATACATCTGCTCCTCCACAGGACTTCTTGGCGTGTACAGAGATATAGTTTACCTTTACCTCCGGCTTGATAAGCACATCTTCTGAATGGTCTTCCTATTAGTCTGTCCCTTGTATTTGTACTGACTGGTGGGTTAGACACAACATATAAGTAAAGTAAGCTTACAGATAAGCCGATCCCGCAAGCTGTGCTGTTTAAGGCATAGATCTGCGCCACTCGACTGCTGGGTTTGCAGGTTCGAATCCCGCTGAGGGTACGGATGTTCGTTTCTTGTGTTTGTTTTGTGTTGTGAAAGCAGTGGCCTCTGCGTCGAGCTCATCCGTTGTTCAGAGATGTGCTACCGGGTGTGCGTGCGTGTGTGTGTGTGTGCGTAGGTGCGTGCGGGTGGCTCGGTCTGTGTGTGACCTGGAGACCTAAAAAAAGGCGACCTGGGCCCGTTTTTGGCTGTAGAACCACAAAAAGTCTACAGATCCGACAGCGCATATCGTCCCTACTAAAATTCTTTGAATAGATATCCTGGTGCAAGTCCTTGCAAAAATAATGAACGATTGTAGATGAGTCTTCAATAAATAAACGAAATACTCTGAGCTTATGATGTGTGTTTTTGCTTACATGTCCAGCGTTATAATGAATTCAGTAATTTGATGTTGTAGTGTGTTCAGTTGGGCATCTTGTAAATCTCCGTTGCGTAAAGTAAACGAAACAACGAACACTGTCAGTCACAACTTACATGAAGGAACAACCCTAGGAACCACCGCCACAGACGAACTCGCCACGCAACAGAACTACTTCAAAGCAAGCAACGAATGTTGGACGCAAAATGACGGAACACTGATTGGCTCCCCTGTATCCAGCGTACAGGCAGAATTCTTCCTGCAGATCCTGGAAGAATGCTACTACCCCAACAAGAGAGAGAGAGAGCAGAAACATAAAATATGTACGTTGACGACATCTTTATCATATGTGAAGGGAGTACCGCAACCGCCCAAGACACCCTCCACGACTACAATTTGCACAATCAAGTACAAACTGTAACAGGAAAACAACCACAAAATACGTTTCCGAGGCCTGAAAACCTACAGGCTAAATAATGATATAACTATCGGTATTTACCACAATTCGACTGACACGGACAGAACTCCCCATAAGACACCGAACCACCCAAAAGAATAAAATACAGCAGAATACGTGCTGAACATAGTGAATTAAATAACCACATTCAGCCAGGCGAATGAAGAACACCGAACTATCGCAAAAATAGCTCGTAACAAGTATGTCTAATCAAAGGAACAATACACAGAAGATTTTGATTTTCATATATCCTATTCATAATTATAATTGAAGGGATAATGATACTATTTATATACATAACAAGACTAGCCTTAAACGAAATATTCTCGCCATCAAACAAAATACTAACAATCACATAAAACGATGGCACAAGTAAGACTGAAACGAACAAAGCGGCAAGGAAACAAAACAAAACAATTCATACATACCTAAGACAAGTCACAAACACATTCATAAGTACCAACAACCGGACCACATACAAATGGAGCACGTTATAGCAGGGTACCTAAGACAAGTCTGGGAAATGAGTGGATGGTTATATGAGGGTCAGTATGGTTTAGACCATGGTACTCATGCGAAAGTCAAGCAGTGACGGTTTGTCAGGATATCGCGGATTCATTGGACGTTGGAGTCAGGAGAGACGTGATAATGATGGATTTTTCAAAGGCATTCGATTTAGTTCCACATGTCAGGCTGCTTACGAGAATCGCGGCAACCGGAGTGGATTTCAGGGTAGATGTATGGCTACAGGAATTTCTCTTAGGACATTCACAGAGAGTTAGAGCAGACGGGGGTAACTATCTCAGGAAGTCAGAGTAACCTCAGGAGTGCCGCAAGGGAGCGTATTAGGTCCTCTACTATTCCTAGATTATGTTAATGATATTTGGAGAAACACTGAGTCTAATATACGGCTCTTCGCAGTTTATTGTATAAAATACAGCAAAATAACGGATAGAAGTGACTATGGTAAATCACAGATGAACCTAAACAGATTAGGGGATTGGGCGGTAGAAAATGAAATTAAGATAAATCCAGGCAAAAGTAAAGCAGTACGCTTCACAAAAGCTAAGTTGAAGGAACGAATAAGGTTTTATTTTGGGGATCAATTAATCCCGGGGGCAAGTAGCTTTAAATATTTAGGAATAATTATACGCAGCGATCTAAACTGGGCAGATCATGTCAATTACACACTACGTAAAGCATGGAAGGGTCTTAATTTCATAATGCGTATACTCAAAAAGGGAAATAATGATACGAAACGTTTAGCTTATATGGCACTAGTGAGACCGATACTTGAGTATGGAGCAGTGTGTTGGGATCCATAGAGAGAAGGTCAGGTAAGCGCTCTAAATCGGGTGCAAATGAGAGCGGCTAAATGTCCAAATCATATAAATGAGTCGGGGTGGGAAACTTCGGCAGACCGAAGATTGATAGCCCGAATGTACGCTCTTTTTGAGGCATACACCGGAAGAGGGGCTTGGAAAGCGATAGGGAATAGACTTCTTAAACCATGCTATCTGATTACGGACAATCATAGTCGGAATATTAGGACTCGGAAACAAAGAACATATGCTGGTAAATATTCCTTCATAAATACGACCAGACCATTAAAAGCTGCAACCAATTATATGCAAGCTTACTAGCGTCTTTCCCCTACAAATAAAACACGTGTAGAAAGAGGGTCAAATATGTAATTACAAGCAATGGAATTCAAGTGGGAATTGAGTGTAAATAAGTGAAATGATGTGAGGTGAAGTGATGCAGTGTAATAACGTGGAATGCACTGGCGTGATTTATGTGAAGTGATTTTGTTCTGAAGTGAAGTGACGTGAAGTGAGTTACGGTGAAGTTCCTGGGGACAAAATTACCATGTACAGTAGGGTGACCTTACACTGCGGGTATTTGATTGTATTGTGACATTTCATTTGGTGTGTTATCTTGTACTGTGATTTCTTAACTTGTTTTGTAATGTGTGTGTACTCGTATGTGTGGGTCTTCTGACAATTGTGTGGGTGTTTTGGTAATAAGTGTACTTGTATTTACTGTGTTTTGTATTGTTTGTACCGTGTTTTTTCAGTGTTTCGTCTATGTATATTTATTCTTATTTGTTTTGTCTGTACTAGTGTAAGAACTATTGCCACCAAGTGACAACTCAATTGCAGTTAGTAGTAGTAGTAACAATAATAACAACTTAAACAACACACTAACGACGAAACTGAGACACCAAAGCGAACAGCAGGATGCGTACAACAACAGCGGGGTTTACAAACTCGAATTCAAGACCTGTGGCAAAGTATACGTAGGACAGACTGGATGCACGTTCCCCGAGGCGGATACAATCAACATATACGAGGGATAAGACACAACGAGGACGATTTCAATTAGACCCACGCCAGACACATACTCGAAACACGACACGACTATGAACCCATGAAAGATACCAGGGATATAGTCTTAGGCAAAGGCCCACTGCTAGGCACATGCGAGAAGTACTACATATACAAACGCAACACAGAAACCACCGCCCTGAAAAAAAGTAACATCCAAATGTCTAGTAGACTGTTTGACCTCATCGCTAGACGAGAGACACAAGACGAAACGAACCATAACACGAAAAAGTAGGCACGGCCCCGCGGATTCAAAACAGCATGGGTGACGAGTAAGCCACGTTGGAAACAAACTAGGATTAAAGCAAACAATACATAGGAAACTGAAAGTATCATGGCGTCTGGGTACAGTGTAAGAACGGCGAACGTAGTGCATTTAAAAAATACACTGGCAATACATGATATGACACGGTGTGGCAGGGGTACAGACGGTACTTTAAAGAAACTTTACAGTGAAGTGAAAGACGTCGAAACGCATATGTCGAAACAAAGATACTAAGTACTGTCAGCTGGACTCTACACAACAGAATGACATACTGAATTACGTACGGCATAAGGGCGATTTGTTGTCCTCCACAAGGTACGTACCGGATATGAAATCCTTTTCTCGATTATTGTGACTGAAACTAGAAAGTGTTGAAATATGCACGAAATCAGAGTGTCTCCTTTGCCACAATATGTTTGCATGGAATTGAATTTTCACATCAGCTCCTCAGAAACAATACACTGAAACGGTGTGAGCCGCATGGGATTCTAACTTTCTAGCATCAATCATGACATTTATGAACTTCAACTACAACATGAAAACTTTCCCCTTAATCCTTTTAAAAATGACGTTCATCTAAATTACATGTGCATATGCAACGTAGATTACTAGTGGTACTGTAGGCCTTTCTCGTCTGCATCAACTTCTTCCGCAGTTTCGACTTCTAGATTTTCTGGTCGATTACGTCGCTCATAGAGCTCCGTAATATAATTCTCCCACATTTGCAATATTTGTCTCTTACCTACTGTTATATCCGCTTTACAGTCTTTAGTGCTACTGTTTTTAATTCCACAGTTTTCTTTACCACCTACACTTCTGCCGCTACTACTACTACTACTACTACTAATAATAATAATAATATAGAAATTGAAGCCAATGGACAGGTACTGTGATGGTTTGAAGCATTTAATGTGTCCACCAATTCCGTACGCAAGAACCGGACAACAAATTGCCATAAATTTGTGACGGAGGTTCACGTTAGTGTCATTCCAAACCATTGCTCTATTTTCTTGTATCGCAAGATATTTTAATTGTTCTGAGGAACATTCCTGACTGAATCATTGTTTGGTTACTTAACAGAGCTTTTCTAACTGCAGAGGTCATACGGCTTCATAATAACTTTAAAAAAATAATAATATTCCGCGCTGATACAACTCAGGAAATTTCTCAAGATCACTGCACGTGCATTAGACATCCTGACACCACCAGGTGATAAATACAAACCACGAAGCTTCTTGCTTTAAGTAATTTTCTGCACTTCTCTCAGTTCATTCCGTAACACGATGGGCCATCTTCACGCACATATAAAGCAAACTGCAGCTTCATCTGCGTAACAGCGTGCCAACAGCGTCTTACATTACCGCTGACTACAACAAGCAGTTTCACTTTATCGCGCCTTTACTTGACGTGATATCTCTATTATTTTCATTATTGCACACATACTTATTCAAGCAGTGTTTAGTTTTACACCTGTGGGCACGTGCAACAAAAGCTGACGCCGAAGAAAGTAGAGCAGATTGAAGCGCGAACTGGCGCCTGGTGACGTAACAGGATCACGCCTGGTCGAGAATTCCAAGACGTGATAGCCTGTAGCCAGCAGTCTGCTGTGCTGAGGTGTGCAGGTAACGGAATATCACAATACTTGGAGCAGGTTCAAATCGTGCCTGCCCGCAAAACTATTCGACTAGGACTAAGGTTCTGAGATTTCATACCCGTTGACGCACACGGGTGATCCAACGAACACCTTTACGGGCGCAAGCTATGCACATTTGTCTGTCGAGTCTTGAACTCTTAATATGTCCTAGGAGCTAGACCCTGAAGTCCTGTAACTGGTGACGTAGGTTATGTACCGTCACGACTCCATTTGTGTGCCTTCTCTTTTCCTTCCTGCCTTTCTAGCTTTCATTATTTCTTTCCTCCTTTCTTTCTTGTGCCCCACGATAATTTCACTGACGAATATCAGTAACTGATATATTATTAGATTATTTAACATATCTTTACACCAAGACTCTTTACAGAACCTCGTATCACACGAAAATATTTGTTACGAAAGCCTGTAACCTGGTCGGGGTTCGACCCGAGTATTTCCAGAGATGTACAGAGAAAACTTCGTCATTAAATAACCCGAGTATCAGGCATTAGTTGTTCCTTCTTCACCGTAACTTATTTTTATTCTTCTGCTGTTTCATTTTACGTACAGGTGGGTTCCACATGTGTAAGGCCGAACACCGGTGCGTAGCGAACAGGAATCCAACCATACACACCGGAGAACATAATGTTCAATTGTTGGCCTGAAAACCTGCTGTCCTAATGTTCGCAAGGTATTTCCTCAGCTAGTTCAGCTACATACAGTGGTTATAATTTGAAGCAGGCCACAACCACTTTCTGCTCAATACATGATCATTATGCCATTTTATACTCAAATAGTCAATAAACAAACCCCACGAAAATCGAATGTATCGGGTCATCAGCGATCCTGATTTCTATTTGAGAGGTCCTGTGTCCCAATCTCATCCTGGAGACCACCTCTCCTGATAAACGTATTTTGTGCTTCTCCTCCGTCCTTGCACCCCAGAATGCGAAGATAGTGCGCCTTGCACAATTTTCCATTTCATTATTCAGTTATCCACCATTCAACATTACTTTATCCTATGACGTTAAGAACATCGTCAAACAACAAAAAATATTCTCTTAATCCAGGGGTGTCTAGGTTTTCTTTAGCAAAGCGCCACAACAGTTATTGCGGGCTGGTTCATAGAAAGAGTTATACCAATAACATGAGGGTAACGTCACCAAGTGACCGTAGTGCAGGCATAGACTAGAATTATTTGCAGATTAGGTGTCTGCCTAACGTAGCCACCTGCATGTGAGAACGATCTGTAGTTTGCCGTAACAAATAACTCGGAGACAAAACAACACCGGGACGCTGCAATGGACTGTAGTCAGCCCAAGCAGGTACCTGCACACTGCTGACTACGTAATGCGGGCAGGTAATCGAACACCTTAATCAGGAAGAGAGATAAAGGATAAAGGCATAAGTGTTTCTCACATGACATCACCTGGGATGTGCTGGCTGATGCAGGCTCCCAGCACGACCGGCTAGGTTTCAAGTTAACCCTTTCAGATATAGTACGATAATAGCAAATTTTTTCGGTAGAATAACGTATTTACTAAAAACATTAAAAGACGGAGGAGCAAGAATAGCTCAGTTGACACAGTGATTGGGGTGCGGGCTCGACGACCGTGAGCTGTTCGATTACCGACAGGGGCGAAGTATTATTCTCTCCTCCCAGACGTCTGGACCGGCTCTGGAGCCCAGCCAACTCCCATTCAGTGAGTAACGAGAGCGACGTCCCTTGGATAAAGCCAAGGGGCATGAAACCGACCACTCACATCTATCCACTGCCGAGGTTAAGAATGAGCGGAGCTATGCCCTCCATTCCCCATGCTTCATGGCGGGACACACGGATGAATTTTACCTTCACCTGCAGGGGAAAAGTTATGCTGAAATAGCCTTTTTCTGAGAACATGGAAGAGACATCAAAGATTCGTTTGCATTGTTTATTTTATTCTCCTCCTCCCTTCCCTTCTTCTCCTAAGAAAACTGCTGATGTTTCTCTTCCTTCTTCCTCTCCTGTCCTCTTACTCACTTCTTGTACCACTTCTTTTATGGTCAATTCCCTTTTTCTTTCCTTCTTCTTTCTTCTTGTCATATTTCCGCTGCGGCTGCTTACGATTCAGAACGCTCTACAGCATCATGTTGCAATTATTGACGGCAATTAAAAAGTACGTAGGTAAAAGTTACAGCGACTATATCACGTTCAATCCCAGTTTCATGAAAATCCATTACAAGTTATTAGGGTGAAAAGGAAAGTTCATGTGGCCATGATGATATCAAAAGCGAAACAGGTAAAAGATGCACCGAATAACAAGAAGTTCCAGTCAGAACTCATAAAGCCAAATCTACAGTTACATATCCCTATACCTAAAATCTTCCACATCAGTTTATGTACTGCATATAAAAGGTAAAGGTAAAGTGATCCCTTTACAGGCCCGGTGTGGCCCAGTGGGTGAGTAGAGGTATAGCTATACTCTTCCATGACCGCGGCACTAGAACGGGGTTAGTGGTCAGCAGCACGCCCCGGCCGCACTTTACCCTCGGGAAAGACCCGGTACCCATTGTACAGGAGGCTGGGTGGGCCCCAGGGCCGGTCTGGACGGGCGGAAAATCTCGTTCCCACCGGGATTCGATCCCGGACCGTCCAGCCCGTAGTCAGTCGCTATACCGACTGAGCTACCCGGCTACGTACTGCATATACTTTATTTAATTTTTGTGAAGAATACATTTATTTTACGTGCTGCACGCATATGAGTAAGAAATAATCAAGTATCCTCAAAATTTGAATACTCTAAACACCAACAAATTTTTAGTTTAGCTTTAAAGATACATACTGTAACATCCCTTAATTACACGTCCATGTCACATAAATAAAACAAAAGGGGGCGGTGAAAGGTAATTGTTCACTTAATTTTTAAAGAATTATTATTAAAATGAAATTATTATTACATCTACTACTACTACTACTACTACTACTACTACTACTACTACTAGTAGTAGTAGTAGTAGTAGATGTAGTAGTAGTGGTGGTAGTAGTAGTAGATGTAGCAGTAGTAGCAGTAGTAGTAATGGTGGTAGGAGTAGTAGATGTACTAGTAGTAATAGCAGCAGCACAAGCAATATTAGCATAAATCAGGAATGACCAGTTAGAACAGTCAACCACCCGAAACAGGTGGAACCACGGTTATAGGTAGTTCACTGCGCACATCTCTTACAATAAATCTGACCCAACTCAGATAACGAATGTGGAAAGTCAGAAAAGAAAATGATTTATGCTCTTAGATAAAGATAGCCATCCTCTGCAACAATTTTCACTAAACTCACAAAATTAATCAGTACGTCGTTATCTCTTTTTATGTGTTGTATTCAAATCGGGGGAAAAAAACACACAAAATACGGACGCACTTCAATTTACGACGTCAGGTACAATACGCTTTTAACTGCGATTTTAGTGCATCTTATAACTGCGGAGAGGCATTATAGTAAAATTACCCACGCCGAATTTCACCCAAATCGGTCACGAACTATGGAAAGGAGGGTAGGAATTCATTTACGCCCTGAAGCAAATAAGACCATCACTGAACCAATTTTCACGAAACTCAAGCCAGCTCAATAAATTTATGTATAGAACTCCTAAACCGATTTTCATGAAAATATGACAAATGATTGTGTCGCTGACAGTAGGCCACAGAAGAACGGCCATACAGACAAACATGGCCTCCACATGTCATCCTTTTTACTTCGTAAAAATCGCCTAAAAACCTATGAGAATAAAACCAACAAGTGCATATATAATATGTGAATTTATTACATACTCGTATTAAACGTCTGTTCCAGTGTCAATATGTCTACCACAAATCCCACACGGGCTGGCTTGGGAAAGAGCCAGGGCATCCGCAGTGAGAGGCCGGCCTGAGCCAGGGTACGGCCACTAGATTTGTTACAGTTGTCAACTGCCATGGAAATGTTCCGAAATTTTTAATATTGACCGACATGCAGTAGTAATGATTTACATCGCCTGACAGACACTTCGGTATTCTGTATGCGACTGGGTAGTACAGTCTGAGATGAGATAAACGCGTGACGAAATCGCATTCAGTGATGACAGCGTTGGTGCAGAGTTGCTGTTAACCCGATGGTATTTCTCGTCACCTTTCTAATGCCGAAGCAGTGCTTGTGAAGAAAGACTATAGCGCAAGCACTCATCACAGCTTCCTCAAGACTGACGTTCCGGTATGTTCAACGAGAGACGGCAAATGAACTTCAAACCAACCAGCAAATTCCGTAATAAATTGGTCAGGAGCCCAGATACATTCCCAGCCTATAACGGTCCCTCATTTCACCATCCTACGTGACCCATATAAATCAGTGAGTTCTCATTACACAGGCATTATATCCTAAAGCGCTCATACTGTTCTGAGAACTTTGTTTTCAGACACTTAAAATTTATGCAAGATCTGAGTCTCCGACAGCAACGCTGATGCCGACTCCAGTCTTCTGGGATATGACACCGTGTACACTGGTACATAGGTAGCCTAAAGGCATTCCGGAGAATCAGCTTCCTGCCTCTATAGTCTGCGTAGTCACTCGCACTATCCGGAAAATCGAAGCAGCAAAGTACACCGAAACGTTGTTCGTACCTGTATGTCACATCGACTATCCTCTTGAAGGAGGCAACAAGCTCCTCCGAACAGTTGGTAGCTATACAGATCTACACGGCGTCATACTTCATACTGATTTGAATCGTTGCTTGCAATTAGGCAATTTCATTACACTAGGGAAAGAAACTGTTACAAAACAATACTTTACATGTCTTGATTTTCAGCACATCTCTTAACGCTGTTAATGAAGTACAGCACAGCTTCAGTATCTTGGACATTATCCATCACATTGGTATAACGCCTATATACAGTGGCGAACCCAGGAATTTTGTTCGGGGGGGGGGGCCAACAAATTCAGTTGAGGACAGAGGACATAAAGAAAGGGGATCTGGGGGGGGGGGGGGGACCCCCCCAAC
>Ga0131853_10006784_pt1 | contig 20675 bp, 24 predicted proteins | sample TergutLab28metaG_FD_92764 | JGI IMG/M metagenome (GOLD analysis project Ga0131853, IMG submission 92764) | Labiotermes labralis P1 segment gut microbial communities from Petit-Saut dam, French Guiana - Lab288 P1 (version 2) (version 2) | ecosystem: Host-associated > Arthropoda: Insects >...
AAAAACTTTCAGTTTTGGAATCCCGATGAACATAAGCGGATTATCGGGCTACTAGAAGAGAAAAATCCTATAGCCATTATTACGGTTAGCCCTGTGCCGAATGTTCCAATGTCTATTATTCAAGATGGAGATTTCAATATCCCTTGCGGTATAGTATGTGGCAATGCACTTGAAGTATTCCTGCACTTTTCTGAACGCAAGGCGAAGTTGACGATAAGGACAGAGCGGATTCCAACAACGTCACATAATGTAATTGCAACTTATGGGAATGGTAGTGAAAAGATTTGCTTTTCTGCCCATATTGATACAAAACCGAATACTCCCGGTGCGCTTGATAATGCTTCTGGAGTAGCTGTATTGCTGGCTTTAGCGAGTTCAATATCAGAGAATGAGTATCCTTTTCAAGTAGAATTTGTCCTGTTAAATGGCGAGGATTATTATTCCACACCCGGAGAAATAGTGTATATGTCTGGGCTTACCCCAAACTATATCCGATCTATAAATGTGGATGGTGTCGGGCTTAAAGGCAGTGCTACATCTATCTCTTTTTATGAGTGTCCGCAAGAACTTGAAACACGCATAATCCAAAGTGCAAATAAAATAGGCGGTATTGAGCAAATAGAGCCGTGGCCTATGGGCGACCACATGATATTTGCTACTGTTGGAATACCAGCCGTTGCCATAACTGCTTGTAACATATTCGGTATGTTTGAAACCGTTATCCACACACCAGATGATAATGTAAAAAACATTGATTTTGACATTCTGAATAATGTTGTAAACTTCTTATTAGATTGTATTTAAGGGGATAAACATATGACGATTTTCTACTTTACAGCCACAGGTAACAGCCTTTACGTTTCAAAAAAAATAGGCGACAATCTGATTTCCATACCGCAGTTCATAAAATCAAATGAAACTGCTTACCAAGATGATGTAATTGGTGTGGTGTACCCCTGCTATGCAGGTGGTATTCCTCGAATTGTTAAACGCTTTCTTGATAAAGTTAAGCTAAGTGCAAACTATAAATTTACCATTATGACGTATGGCAATGAATCTACCAATGCTCTCGACCAGATGGACAAATATGCTTTGTCAAAAGGTATCGAGTTTGATTACATGAACCGTATTCTTATGGCAAATAATTACTTGCCCATGTTCAAGGTCGAAGACCAATTGGAAAAAATTCCGCAAAAAGGAATTGAAAAAGCAATTGGTTCAATTGTAAAAGATGTGAACGACAGAAAGCAATACAAGCCCAAAGTTGGATTTGCGGATAAGTTTTGGGGGGCGATTTTCCGTTCAGGAGCAGAAAAAATGACAGGTGGAAACGCCGATATGAGATTTTCGACTAATGGTTCATGTAAAAGTTGCGATACTTGCGTGAGCGTTTGCTCGGTTAATAACATTTGTATAGAAAGTAATTCGCCTGTTTTCAAGCACCAATGTGAGGGCTGTCTTGCTTGTATACATCATTGTCCGAATGGAGCAATCCATATGAAAGGCGAGAAAAGTGCAACAAGATTTTGCAATGAACACATTGGAATTGATGAAATCATTACTTCCAATGTTTCGGCTATTTTGCCCCAAATGCAAACGGGAAACGGTGGTGAATGTTAAAAATTTGAAGTAGCAGTGATTGAAACACAAAACTGATAATTTGAGATACCCCAAAGCAATCAACACGCTTTGGGGTATTTTTATGTCTAAGAGGTAGTTATGCCCCGCACTTCTACCCATCCCAAAAACCGAAATTTGCTGTAGAGTTTTCGCATGAGATGTGGTACAATATTTACTGGAATAGTTTGATTTTAGGGCGGTGGCGGTATGCTTATCAACAACAATGATTAGAACGGCCAAATTATGATAAAATTTATACAAAATATTATCATAATTCTGCATAAATTACGCCATTTTGGTAAGGCTATGGGTGTTGAGGTAAAGTCGGCAGACAATACAAAATCAAAATCGCTCAACACACTAATGGGCTATTATGGTGTCGAAAAAGGAATCAAGTTGTCTGCAAAGAGTATCGGCGGCAAAGATAAAATCGAGAGCCCCCCGCTTTACATGGCAATATTTTTGTAAAAAATTGCGCAAAAATTTTTCATACCCATTCCAATACGGCTGTAGACCTTGTATTTTAGACAAAATCATATATAATTGAACAAGGGCGGAGCGATAGGAGGGTTAATATGCGCTGGGTGATGGGTTATAGTGTAGCGGTTTGTTTGGTTTTGATAATTCTTAGCCAAAGTATAATCTTCCCTACATTTTTTATGCCCTTTTTTAGATGGCAGTATCAGCGGTTAGATGTGGCGGAAACGGTTCAAATGGAAACGGACGAGCTGATGCGTGTTACAACAGACTTGCTGGATTACATGCGCAACCGCCGTGATTCTTTAGAGGATGTTTACGGCATTGTTGCGGGAGAAGAACGTAGGTTTTTTAGTGATATAGAAATACGTCATATGGTGGATGTATTGGATTTGTATAACATCGCCTTTATGATACGTAATGCGGCGTTTTTCTTGATGGTGGGGCTGATACTTGGCATGATGCTTTTAAGATACCGTGTGTTGTATGTACTGTCCCGCTGCTGCAGGGAAGTGCTTGTCGGGTTTCTTCTGCTGTTGGTTCTTTTGGTTGGGATTATTGCCGTAAATTTTGGACGGGCTTTTGATATTTTCCATCGTATATTTTTTAATAACGATTACTGGCTTCTTGACCCCGATGTAGATTTGTTGATAAACATGGTGCCGCTCGGCTTCTTTATCCATATATCTATTTTTATCGCGCTGCTTCTGGTTGTTTTGCCTGCGGCGGTTATTGCTACATCTACCATATATTTGCGGCGTATGCCCAAGATGACATTTTCTAAATTATGAGTTGGCTTTGGATGATATTATGGGGCATATTGTGGGTACTGCTGGGGATTATCGCGCTGGTTGTGCTTATTGTATTGCTTTTTGTTATATTGCTGGCGATACCCATCCGTTACAACGTGGAGGCAGCCACGGGGGGTGATGCCGGTAATACGGCATTTATAAGGGTTGGCTATTTGCTTCGCTTGGTGCGTATGGTGTATGAGTACCGGGACGGGGCAGGACAGTTGAAGATAAAAGTTGCCTGGTTTACTTTAGGCAAAAAGAAGGCCAGCAAAGTCGCAGAACCACCTCGCAAGGACAATCCGGTGGACAGCAACCACCACAGCCTGGCAGTGCATAGCAATATAGAGACAAGCCCCAAAAAAGCTGAACCAGCCAACAAAATCCCGGAGCATTACAAGTCTTTTGCAGAAGAAACGCCATCTGCCGGATGGTTCCAGTCTTTAAAAGACAATTATGCAAAAATCAAGAGCAATATAGATATGGTATTGACATACCCTAACCGAAAAATTATTATTGATTTGGTGCTTCACACTGCAAAAAAACTGTTCAAAATTGTGAAGCCAAAGCGTTTTATCATTACCGGTACGGTGGGTTTTAGCGACCCAAGTACAACAGGGCTTTTTGTAGGGGCCTGCGAAGCGGCGGCAGAGTATTTTAACATTAGGCAAAACGTGCGCCTGGGTGGCAATTTTGACACTGCAAAAACAGAGGCGTCACTTCAAATAAATGCGAAAGGCAGCATTAGCATGGCTCGTGTGGCGTTGCCCATAATTAGGCTTTGGCTAAAAAAACCGATACGCACACTAATACGTGATATAAGAAACTTAGGAGAGGACGATTAAAATGGCTACTACAAGCGAGAATTTAAAAATGCTATTTTCCAAAATGGATGATTTTGTGTCCACCAAAACAGTTGTGGGCGAGCCTGTAACGATGGGAGACGTAACTCTTATCCCACTTATCGACGTATCTTTTGGCATGGCAACCGGCGTAACAGCCACAAAGGAAGACGAATCGCCCAAAAGCAAGGGCAAAGATGGCGGAGCAGGCGGAATAGGCGCGAAAATGACCCCATCTGCCGTCATTGTTATCAACAACGGCACTGTGCATCTTGTCAATGTTAAAGGCGAAGAAGGCCTTACCGGCAAGCTGGTTGACATGGTGCCAGGGTTACTTGCAAAAGTGTCCGCTATGTTTGGTAAAAAAGATGAAGAAGAGGCGGCCGAAGAACTGCCCGAACCCCCAGTGGTAATGTAAAATTGGGCGAGGTATGGCCGCATGGCAAGCCCCATATGGTTGGCTTTTTTTCTGTAATAACTAACTCTTGTATAGCAATGTGAAGGGTGTCCAAAGTTTCCGGCGAAAAATCGCCAAATACTATGCCTGCCGCTTCGCTTAGTTTGCCGCTTAATTTTAATTGTAAAAGCAGCCGATCTACCCGGTAGGGCTCTTCCTGTATTTCTTCTAAGAATAGGATGCGCCCCCGGGTTTTTATTTCGTATGGCGTACCCAGTGTGGATGCAATTACGCTAAGGTTGCCGCCGGTTAGTAAACCTGTTGCATGACCCGGGTAAAGGGTTTGGGCATCTAAGCTAAGCGGGGACTTTTTGAAAATAGCGCCCTCTAAAGATGCCAGTGTGAGCGGGTGCAGCTCCTCGTTTCCAAGGCACGAGGCCGTCATTGGCCCGTGATATGTTACAAGGTTGCTAAATTGGTTTATAGCAATATGTAGTGCGGTAACATCGCTAAACCCGACAAAAACCTTTGGATTTTGGCGTATTAGATTATAGTCTATGTATGGTAGCAACCGTGCGGCACCGTACCCGCCGCGTGCCATTATAATTCCGCTTATGTTTTTGTCCGCGAATGCCGTATGCAGGTCGTGCAGCCGTTGCCCGTCCAAGCCTGCAAGATACGTGCCGTGATTGGTATAACAGCTTTCCATTGGTACAACCTTTAGCCCAAGGGCTTCCAGTTCACGTATTCCGTTTGATAGCTTCGTTTTATTGGTGGGGCCCGAAGCAGATAGCACTGCTACGGTGTCGCCCTTTTTTAGTGGGGCAGGGGTTATCAATGTCATTCCCTCATCTCTATCTAAATGGGGCTCTGCCCCATGCCCTCTTCGCAAGCTTTGCTTGCTGGCCGGGCGGCCTTGCGCTTCGCGCAACCTGCTTTCGCAGGGGTATGCCCCGCCGTTTCGGAATGCAGGTTGCCTTGCAACCGATCCTGGGAATGAATCCCACCTACACTTCCTTCGGGAAGCGACGGAGTCGCTTATAATGAGGCAGGCACTGCCAATATTTTATTATATGTTACTGCACCAGACGTGCAACAAGTATATAACGATAATCTATGTCTGCACGGACGCTGACACAGGTAGATAAAATCAAGATTCGGTCGGTTGGGTACAAAACCACGTCTGTTGAGTGAATGGATCTGCGCTCAAGTTCCTGCTGAAATTCGAAAAAGTCTTCCCTTCTGCTAAAATTGGGGATTAGATAGTCGAAGCTTATGTGCGTACGAAAGAACGAGAAAACTTCCCATACAGTCTCGTCATAGGTGGTGTCCAGAAATATATATGGCCGCTCTCTAAAATAGGCCTCGTTGTGGAAATATCTAAGGTTGTGGAACATACTGCCGTCACGCATGTTGTGCCCAAATATAGTGGTACTATCGTCCTCAAGATACGCCAGGTCGTTTAGGTAGTCCAAAAAAATAGACCCATGCGCACTGCGTTGCCAGTGCAAATTGTGATAAAGGTAAAATTCATTACATTCTGCCTGCACAACAGGGTAGGAAATGTTGGTGTTGGGGATTTCGATAAACCCTATAATGTCCGGGTTGTCGTATTGTTCGCGTAACGCCGCAATGCGCGGAAGCAAAGTTTTTGGCTCGGGTATATATTCTGTGGTGGTTTCCGGTTCTTGCAAAAGCGGGATATCGTATTCCGGTGGCAAATCCGGCTCTATAATTTCATACGGCAGGGTGGTGGGTGGGGCCAGCCGCGGGTTTTCAAGCACATGCTCTGGCACGTTAACCCTGCGGGAGTCTATGAAGTTGTACACCCCAAATGCAAGCGCCGCCGCAAAAAAGAGCAAAAAAACATATTCTAATTTTTTAGGCATTCTATCACTGTCTCCCCCTAAGGATTAGTTTCTGTTATAGTATCAATTTCGCAGGTTTTTGTCAAAGCAGGCTTGCACTTTCCGCAAAAAGGGTATAATCTGATAGGGAAGCGTATCTGGGCAGCGCCCCATTAAAAAAGGAGCCAGCTATATGAGGAATCTAACTCTTCTTACCGACTTTTACGAATTAACAATGATGCAGGCATATCACCATCACCAAACCACCACAGGGCGCAAGCAAGTCGCCGTTTTCGACATGTTTTACCGCGAAAACCCATGCGGCAATGGGTATGCTGTGGCGGCGGGGCTTGCGCAGGTAATCGATTATGTAAATCAGCTTTCGTTCGCCGAACAAGACATTGCTTACTTGCGTTCTACAGGCACATTTGGCGAATCGTTTTTAGAATACTTGAAAAATTTTAAATTCTCTGGCGATATTTACGCGGTGCCGGAGGGGACTGTTATTTTCCCGGGTGAACCGCTTTTACAGGTTGTTGCGCCGCTTATGGAGGCGCAGCTTATAGAAACCGCGATACTCAATATCATCAACCATCAAAGCCTCATTGCCACAAAAGCCGCCCGCGTGTGCTGGGCTGCAAAGGGTGACGGCGTACTGGAGTTTGGTTTGCGCCGCGCACAAGGCCCCGATGCAGGGGTGTATGGCGCGCGCGCTGCTATGATAGGCGGTTGTGCCGCTACCAGCAATGTACTTGCCGGGCAGTTGTTTGGCGTGCCTGTGCGCGGTACGCATGCCCATAGCTGGATAATGAGCTTCGACGCAGAGCTTGAGGCGTTTGAATATTACGCCGGTTTGTACCCCCAGGCATGTATCCTTTTAGTGGACACATACAATACCCTAAATTCCGGCGTACCAAACGCGATAAAAGTGTTCCGTGGAATGCGGGAAAAAGGCATCGAGTTGAAAAATTACGGCATTCGCTTGGATAGCGGTGACCTTGCCTATCTGTCTAAGCAGGCCAGGAAAATGCTGGACGATGCAGGTTTCCCCGATGCGTTTATTAGTGCATCCAACGACCTGGACGAATACTTGATATCCGAGTTAAAAAACCAAGGGGCAAAAATTTCCCTCTGGGGTGTGGGCACGCATCTTATCACATCCAAGGAATATCCGGCGTTTGGAGGGGTTTACAAGCTTGCGGCGCTTTCCACAGATGGCGGCGCGTGGCAGCATAAGATAAAACTTTCCGAAGACCCTGTAAAAGTGACCAACCCCGGCATAAAGAAAATTTTCCGCTTATACGATGCGAAGTCCGGCAAGATGAAAGCGGATTTGATAGCCCTTGCTGACGAAAAGCTGGACAACACACAAGACCTAACCATTTTTGATCCCATAGCCACCTGGAAGCGCATGACACTTGCGGCAGGCGAATTTACCGTACGCGAATTGATGCAGCCCGTGTTCAAAAACGGCGCATGTGTTTATCCGCTGCTCACTGTGCTGCAAATATGCGAATATGCTGTTAAAGAGCGCGATACCCTTTGGGACGAACACAAGCGCTTAGTGCGCCCGCATGTGATGCCGGTGGACTTGTCGCAGAAGCTGTATGACTTGAAGCAGGATATGATTGCGTCTATGCGGGGTTGACAAAGTCTTAGAATACGCATATACTACTTCTTGGCCATAGACAGCAGGTCTTATAGCAATGTAGTTTTGCTTATGTAAACCCTGCCGAGGCGGTAAATGCGATTATTTTCTTTTTATGTTTATATAATTAGAAGCGTATTAGCCCGGGACTATGGTAACACAGTCCGGGGCTATTTTATTGCCCCGCATCGTAACAGAACAAGTGCTGCGCCCTTGGGGCAGCGGGTACCCGAAAGAAGCCGGGTGCGACCAAGGGGAGCGGTTTTGTCGAAGACAAAACTACTGAGCCCCATTTCAATAGAAAGGAGACATATATTGATGAGTAACCTAGACAAAAATCGTCAAGCCAAACAAGTAGTTATAAACGAGCTTAAAGACAAGCTAGGCCGTGCGAAGTCTGTTGTACTTTTGGACGCTTGCGGTCTTACCGTAGAACAAGACACGATTTTGCGTTCTTCACTTCGCAAAACGGGTGGTATCGACTATAAAGTCTACAAAAATTCTATGATTAACTTTGCTGTAGAAGGCACAGAGTTTGAAGGCCTAAAGCCATATTTGGCAGGGCCTACTGCGGTAGCGTTTTCTTATGAAGATGCAACGGCGGCGGCTTCACAAGTGTCCAAACAGCTAAAAGCCATGCCAATACTTGAGTTTAAGGCCAGCGTTATCGAAGGCGTTGTGTACGATGCCGAAGGAACCAAGGTAATTGCAGATATCCCATCACGGGAAGTGCTTATTTCCAGGCTTCTTGGGTCATTCAAATCCCCAATGGCAAGCTTTGCACGCGTTATTAACGCAATCGCAGAAAAAGATCCGTCCGAAGCGGCAGCTCCGGAAGCAGCCCCTGCGGCAGAAGTCGCAGCACCTGCTCCTGCAGCAGAAGAATCACCCGCCCCTGCGGAAGAAACACCTGCTCCTGTAGCGGACGAAGCCCCTGCAGTAGAAGAAACACCAGCGGAAGAACCCGCGGAGTAATCTTATCATTGAAAATATTCTAGGAGGAATACAAAAATGGCTAAATTGACCATAAATGAAATTATCGAAGCCGTTAAGGAACTTTCAGTTCTTGAGCTTAATGATCTTGTAAAAGCATGTGAAGAAGAGTTCGGCGTAAGCGCCGCAGCAGGCGTAATGGTAGCCGCAAGCTCGGCAGGTGGCGGCGAAGCAGCAGAAGAAAAAACAGAATTTGATGTTGAGCTAACCGACGTTGGCGCAGAAAAAATCAAAGTTATCAAAGTTGTGCGCGAAATTACAGGTCTAGGCTTGAAAGAAGCTAAAGAACTTGTAGACGGCGCACCAAAAATATTGAAAGAAGCAGCACCAAAAGCCGAAGCAGAAAAAATTGTGAAAAAACTTGCCGAAGTTGGCGCAAAAGCGACTCTTAAGTAATTATAAAGGAGGTTGAACATGAGCCGCATTAACGTAAAAGTTACCGACAGGGGCGAAAATGCCATTTTAGCAATCAAAGTTGCGCGTGAAATTACAGGCCTTGGTCTAAAAGAAGCCAAAGACTTTGTGGATGGCACATCAACGCTAACCGTGACAGAAAGTGATGCCGAAGCGCTTACTAAAGGGCTTGGCGAAGTTGGCGCAAAAGTAACCCTGGCCGAAAAATCAACCTCCGAATCTAATTATGATGTACTTTCTGTAAGAAGCAAGCAGCAAAACGATATCGGACCCCCTCGCGGTTTTTTCCAAAAAATCGCGGGTCTTTTTCAAGGTAAGTAAATGGTTTTTTACCACAAATTATTTAGGAGGCGTTAAACATGTCCCACAAATATGTTTACATGTTCAAAGAAGGTAACGCGACAATGCGCAACCTCTTGGGCGGCAAAGGTGCAAACCTTGCTGAAATGACTAACTTGGGCATTCCCGTACCTAACGGCTTTATTGTAACAACTGAAGCTTGTACCTGGTACAATGCAAACGGCAAGCAACTTTCTGCCGACATGAAAAAGCAAATGGACGATTGTATCGCTAAGCTTGAAACCGAAAGCGGCAAAAAATTTGGCGATGCAACAAATCCGCTGCTGGTATCTGTACGTTCGGGCGCACGTGCGTCCATGCCTGGTATGATGGACACCGTCCTTAACCTTGGTATGAACGACGAAGTTGCAGCATCTCTTGCCGCAAAAGCTGGTGACCGCTTTGCATATGACTCATATCGCCGTTTTATCATGATGTTTGCAGACGTTGTAATTGGCGTTTCCAAGCATAGTTTCGAACATGCGATTGATGCATATAAAGAGAAAAAAGGCTACAAAGGCGACTCAGACATGACAGGTGACGACTGGAAAGCCATTGTAGATATATTCAAGAAAATTTACTTGGACGACCAAGGCAAATCTTTCCCAACAGACGCGCGCGAGCAGCTTTACGGCGCAGTTACCGCTGTATTCGAATCTTGGGACAATCCGCGCGCATTCGTATACCGCCGCATGAACGACATCCCTTACGAGTGGGGAACCGCTGTAAACGTACAGGCAATGGTATTTGGTAACATGGGCGACACATCCGGCACAGGTGTTGTGTTTACACGCGACTGTGCAACAGGCGAAAACGTAATCTACGGCGAATTCCTAATGAACGCGCAAGGCGAAGACGTTGTTGCGGGTACCCGTACACCACGTCCGTTTGCTGAGCTTGCAAGCGAGAACAAAGCCATTTATGACGAGTTTTTGCAAATAGCACGCCGCTTAGAAAAACACTACAAGTTCGTTCAAGATATGGAAATGACAATCGAAGACGGCAAACTATACATTCTGCAAACACGTAACGCAAAATGTACAGCGCAAGCAGCGTTGAAATTTGCGGTTGACCTTGTAAAAGAAGGCATCCTAACCGAGAACGAAGCTGTAATGATGGTTGACCCTAAAGCACTTGACCAACTGCTTCACCCGGTATTTGATACCGCGGCAGAAAAAACGGCGCAAAAACTTGGCAGCGCACTTGCGGCATCACCGGGTGCGGCAAGCGGTAAAGTATACTTTACAGCAGAAGAGGCGGCCATTGCGCACAACGAGCGCGGCGAAAAAGTTATCCTTGTCCGCTTAGAAACTTCTCCTGACGATATTATCGGTATGGAAGTTGCCGAAGGTATCCTAACCGCACGCGGCGGTATGACCAGCCATGCGGCAGTAGTAGCCCGCGGCATGGGTACATGCTGTATCTCCGGTTGCGAAGATATCCGCTTTGGCGAAAAAACATTCACCCTTGGCGGCGTAACCGTTAAAGAAGGCGACTATATTTCCCTAAACGGTTCTACCGGTACCGTTTACAATGGCCAAGTAGCTACCGTTGAAGCTGAAGTAACAGGCGATTTTGGCGTGTTCATGAGCTGGGTAGAAAAAGTGCAAGGTAAAGTTGGCGTTCGTGCCAATGCAGATTCTCCAAAAGATGCACTTAAAGCACTTGAATTTGGCGCAGAAGGCATTGGTCTAACCCGTACAGAGCACATGTTCTTTGAAGCAGACCGTATTGCACGCGTTCGTGAAATGATTCTTTCTGATACAGAAGAAGCACGCCGCGCCGCTTTGGCAAAACTGCTTCCGTTCCAAAAAGGCGACTTTACAGGCATTTACGAAGTGATGGGTGACCGTCCTGTAACAATCCGTTTGCTTGACCCGCCATTGCACGAGTTTATGCCTACCGAAGCAAAAGACATTGCGGCTTTGGCAAAAGAAATGGGCAAAACCGAGCAAGAAATCCGCGATAAAGTGGAATCTTTGCACGAGTTTAACCCAATGATCGGGCACCGCGGTTGCCGCTTGGCAGTGAGCTATCCGGAAATTGCAGAAATGCAAACCCAGGCCATCATCGAGTCTGCTATCGAAGTTAAAAAAGCAAAAGGCTTTGACATTAAGCCGGAAATCATGATTCCGCTTGTTGGTGACTTCAAAGAAACCAAATATGTAAAAGACGTTATCGTTGCAAAAGCAGAGGAATTAATCAAAGCCGCCGGCGTACAGCTTAGCTATAGCGTTGGTACAATGATAGAAATCCCACGCGCATGTGTAATTGCAGACGAAATTGCAACAGAAGCGGCATTCTTCTCGTTTGGTACAAATGACCTTACACAAATGATGTATGGTATTTCCCGCGACGATGCGACCAAATTCATGGACGACTATATCGACAAAAACATCTATGAAGGCGATCCGTTTGCGAAACTTGACCAAACAGGTGTTGGTGCGCTTATGAAAATTGCCGTTGAAGGCGGCCGCAAAACCAATCCAAAATTAAAAATTGGTATCTGCGGCGAACATGGCGGCGACCCATCCAGCATTATGTTCTGTGCTAAAATTGGGCTTGACTATGTATCATGTTCACCATTCCGCGTGCCAATTGCAAGGCTTGCAGCAGCGCAAGCAGCACTTAGCAGCGAAAGAAGCTTGACAAACGTTTAATGTGAAATAATATAAAAAACCGCACCGTGTCTTGACTGGCATGGTGCGGTTTTTATTTAATGGGGCGCTGCCCCAAACCCCGCCGCTACAACGGGAATGAATCCCGTTTACGCTTCCTCTGGGAAGCGGCGCAGCCGCATTGTTTCGTATACATTGCGTATTATTATGCCGTGTGGTATTATATTGGCACAACAATTTGCGGAGGTGTGTGTGCTGTGTTAGGTCTTTTACCGGAAGTTAAACCTTCTACAAGTATATGCCACGATTACAACAGTTTTTCCCGACAATGTCACGAATCTCAATCCCCTATTGTAATAACACGAAACGGTGAAGCGGATTTGGTTGTAATGAGCATTGATACATACCAAAAAATGACGTCTAGGCAACGGCTGGGGCAGATGCTTGGCAAAATAGATAAAGAAATTGCCATAGGCACTCCTATGCGTGATTTTGAAGATGTGTTTGCCGACCTTGAAGCAAGGATAAATGAAAATGCATAGTATAAGGATATCTGAGGATGCTTATTTCGACATCGAAGAAATGTTTGCGCATCTTTCCCAAGATAATAAAAAGGCCGCAAACGAATTGCGCCAAAAAATTTATAATGAGATAAAAGAGTTGCAGGACTTTCCGTTTCGGCATCCGGTTGTTCAAGAGGAAGACGCGCCCGGGGTTGCAAGGGGTTACCGGTATATAATTATGAGCCCGTATATTGTCTTTTATCGTGTATTGGATTACAGCACTGTTATTGCCAGGGTGTTGCATTTAAAGCAAAATTGGCTGCGGTTTTTGTAGGATTTTTAAGATAATATAAAAAATCCGTACTATGTCTTGATTTGACGTAGCACGGATTTTTCCTTTAGTTTCTGCCTGCTCAATCCCAAAATTTTCTTGTGCCTTCACCACTGCCGTGCTATAATTGTTACCAACAGAGCAGTTGGGGCGGTGGCTGGAATTCATAAATTAATAACAAACAACAAGATGGCAAAGGACAGGTTTTTTGGCATATTTAACATCGAATATCACGACATGTCATATATTGAAATTCTGACCTTAGTACGCAGCTATATTCACAAGGGTCATAAATTGGTCACACATCCCCTTTCCGGTAGCGTTAAACCAAAAGAAACACCTTATAAATCTGTTGTAATTTCTGCAGGCGCGCAAGGTTTGGACTTTCAATCTCTTGCTATCATAGAAGAAAGCATAGCCGCCTGCGGAAAGTTTAAAGACAGGGAGATTCCAGAGTCCGCGTTGCTTGACTTTATGGAAATTGACTGTGGATTATTGCAAGGCCCCATATATTAAGGAGGGAATAGAGTGAAACTGAATCTAGGGTATATTACCATCGATGACATTCAGTTTGGCGCGGTTTCGAAAGTAGAAAATGCTGTGCTTTACGTAAACAAAGACGAATTGTCGGCTTTGTTGCTAAAGGACAAACGTTTTAGGTCTGTTGCGGTGGACATTGCGAGACCCGGCGAAAGTGTTCGTATTACCCCTGTGAAAGATGTTATCGAGCCTAGGGTAAAAGCCGAAGGGCCGGGCGGGATGTTTCCAGGTGTGCTTTCTGCGGTAGATACCGTGGGCACAGGTACAACGCATGTGTTGCGCGGTGCCGCCGTTGTTACCTGCGGAAAGGTAGTCGGTTTTCAAGAAGGCATTATCGACATGACAGGTCTCGGCGCAGACTACACCCCATTTTCTAAAACATGCAACCTTGTGCTAACCTTTGAGCCTGTAAACGACATTACGCCGCACGATTACGAACATGCACTTCGTATGGCAGGGCTAAAATCTGCCGCCTATTTGGGTGAGCTTGGCAAAAGCACAGGGCCAAACGAAACCATCACCTACGAAACCCTGCCAATTACAGAGAGCATTAAAAAATATCCCGACCTCCCAAAAGTCGGTTATGTACAAATGCTGCAAAGCCAAGGGCTTTTGCACGATACCTACGTTTACGGCGTAGATATGAAGCAGAGCATTACCACATTAATAAACCCGACAGAAATTTTTGACGGGGCAATTATAAGCGGTAACTGTGTATCTGCCTGTGATAAAAACACAACCTATCATCACCAAAATAACCCGGTAATTACTGACCTGTTTGAAGAACATGGTAAAACCTTAAACTTCGTGGGTATGATTATCACCAATGAGAATGTTTATCTTGCCGACAAGCAGCGTTCTTCGGACTGGACGGCAAAACTATGTGAATTCTTGGGGCTGGACGGCGCAATAATTTCCCAAGAAGGTTTTGGCAACCCCGATACCGACCTTATCATGAACTGCAAAAAAATTGAAGCCAAGGGCATTCATACCGTTATTATTACCGACGAATACGCGGGGCGTGACGGTACTTCTCAATCATTGGCAGATGTAGACGTTGCTGCCAACGCTGTTGTCACGGGCGGTAACGCGAACGAAGTAGTTACCCTTCCAAAGCTTGATAAAGTTATTGGCACTTTGGAATATGTAGACAAAATTGCCGGTGGTTTCGACGATAATGTGCTGGCAGACGGGTCCATTGTAGTGGAAATACAGGCAATTATGGGCGCAACCAACGAGCTTGGGTTTAATAAAATGAGTGCGAGATAGGAGGGCAAAAACATGGCAAAATTAAAAGTAGTCCACTATATCAACCAATTTTACGCCGGTATAGGCGGCGAAGAAATGGCGCATGTGCCGCCGGAAATGCGCCAGGGCGCAGTTGGCCCCGGTACGGCGTTTCAAGCCAACTTTGGCGAAAGCGCCGAAATAGTGCAGACAATAGTCTGCGGCGACTCGTTCTTTAACGAGAACACGGAGACCGCGAAAAAAACAATTTTAGATATGGTTGCATCTGTTAAACCTGATTTGTTTATAGCGGGCCCGGCTTTTAACGCAGGCCGTTATGGCGTGGCTTGCGGCGCAGTTTGCGAAGCGGTTGCCGAGGCGTTTAACATCCCCGTGCTAACCGGCATGTATATAGAAAACCCCGGTGCCGACATGTACAAAGAAAAAATGTACATCGTGTCCACCAGAAATTCTGCGGCGGGTATGCGCGATGCCGCGCCCAAAATGGCAAAACTTGCGCTAAAGCTTGCAAACGGCGAAAAAATAGGCGCATCTGCAGAGGAAGGGTACCTCCCAAACGGCCAGCGCAAAAATTTCTTTGATACCGAGCGCGGCAGTAAACGTGCGGTTAAAATGCTGCTTAATAAAATGGCGGGTAAGCCGTTTGAAACGGAATATCCAATGCCGGACTTTGACAGAGTGGCTCCGGTTGCAGCGGTTAAAGATATCAAAAACGCTGTTATTGCACTGGTCACTTCCGGTGGAATAGTGCCGAAGGGTAATCCCGACAGAATAGAGTCATCATCCGCCTCAAAGTACGGCGAGTACGATATTGCGGGTATTATGGACTTGACAGAAGCGGGTTTTGAAACCGCGCATGGCGGTTACGACCCTGTGTATGCAAACCAAGATGCGGACAGGGTTTTGCCGGTTGACATTTTGCGTGAATTTGAGCAGCAAGGCAAAATAGGCAAGCTGTTTGATAAGTTTTACACGACGGTTGGTAACGGAACGGCTGTTAAATCGTCCAGAATATTTGCAGAGGATATTGGTCAAAAACTCCTAAGTCTTGGGGTTAACGCGGTAGTCCTCACCTCCACATGAGGCACCTGTACTCGTTGCGGTGCAACGATGGTGAAAGAAATCGAACGCGCAGGCATTCCTGTGGTTCACTTATGTACGGTAACGCCAATTTCGTTGACAGTTGGCGCAAATAGGATTGTTCCTACCATAGCAATACCGCATCCGTTGGGCGACCCCAAGCTTTCTATGGAGAAGGAAAAAGAACTCCGCAGAAAAATTTTGGATACCGCGCTGGAAGCGTTAACAACCGAAGTTGTAGCCCAAACTATTTTTGAGGTGAAGTAACTTTTGAAGATATATGATGTTATTATAATCGGCGCAGGCCCTGCGGGGCTTGCCGCCGCTATTTATGCCGGAAGGGCGCGCCTAAGCACCTTGCTTATCGAAAAAGATATAGTAGGCGGCCAGATTGTTATCACTTCTGAGATTGAAAACTACCCCGGCGGAATCGAATGCGAAACAGGGCCAAGTTTGATAGGCCGCATGGTAGACCAATGCGACCATTTTGGCGCAGAGCGCATATGCGATACAATTGTAGATGTGGATTTAGAGCCTAAAACCAAGGTGGTAAAGGGTCAAAAAGGCGAATATTGGGGCAAAACCGTAATCATTGCCACAGGCGCACAGCCGCGCCCAATAGGCTGCCCCGGCGAAATTGAGCTCATAGGCAAGGGGGTTAGTTATTGCGCCACTTGCGATGCAAACTTTTTTGAAGATTTTGAAGTTTTCGTCGTAGGCGGTGGTGACTCTGCCGTAGAAGAGGCTATTTATCTATCCAAATTTGCCCGCAAAGTAACAATCATTCACCGCCGGGACGAGCTTCGCGCAGCAAAGTCTATCCAAGAACGCGCGTTTGCCAACCCAAAAATCGCATACATGTGGGATAGCGTTGTCGAAGAATTAAAAGGCGACGGTATTTTAACGTCCATGGTTGTCAAAAATGTAAAAACGGGCGAACTATGCGAAATTGAAGCCGATGAAGAAGATGGTACATTCGGTGTATTTGTGTTTGTCGGGTTTGTGCCGAACACTACCCTTTTTGTAGATAAAGTTCACATGGATGGCCCATATATTCCTACCGATGACGACATGCGGACAAATATCCCCGGTGTTTTTGCCGCAGGGGATTTACGTGTAAAGTCGTTGCGGCAGGTTGTAACGGCGGCTGCGGATGGCGCGATTGCCGCTGTTTCTGCAGAGCATTATATTAATACGTTGGAATGAGCCAGAGGGATAAGTATTTATTGGCAGTCATGTCAGGTATAAGCGATAGCAATATTAGATTTGCCGAAGTGTGAAAGAAAAACACTTTCACACTTGTATTTGCGGGTCAAATAGGAACGCAAGCGTTCCTGCTTGACCCTGTTGCGCAAATTATGCACACTGCTGGATGCTCTTGGTTTCCACTGTCGTATCAGAGGTGACCACCACATATTCCACAAAAATGGTATAAGTGAAATAATAAACATCCAGCCACTGGGTAGCAAAGCCAAGGCTTATCAAGTAAAGCAAGTCCGCAACATCATCTTGAAATACAAATTGGGAGGTGCCTTCGATGCATAAGTATGAAATTATTTTATATTGGAGCGAAGATGACAATGCCTATGTAGCCGAAGTGCCAGAACTTCCTGGGTGCATGGCCGACGGAGCAAATTATGCAGAGGCTTTGCAAAATGCTCAAATTGTTATTGACGAGTGGATTGAAACCGCAATATCTTTGGGGCGCGAAATCCCAGAGCCCAAAGGCAAGTTGATGTATGCCTAGTGGAGCAAACACCGACATGACCGATAAAACCCAAAAGCACCTTGAAACAATGAAAGATATCTGTGCTGTTTCAGCAGCACTAGGCATAAAAACCTATGTTTGGGGTGGTTATGCCGTTGATATTTTGCACGGGGAGCTTACCCGAGAGCATAGCGATTTGGACTGTTTCACAGAAAACCTTGTAGAAAATGTGGGCGAATTGAAGCACAGATATGAATCGTTGGGATATACAGCCAAGTATCTTGCCGACTGGTGGATGTTATTTGTCGAAAAAGAAGGCACCGAACGGGCCGCATTTAATTCCGTACGAAATGTATGTGAAATTGCGCATTGGCACCATGCTGGCTCCCAAGGCACGATATTTTTCCCTTACGAATGGCTTGATAAAGAACCTCATAACTTTTATGGTTCACCAGTATATACTTTTGGGCTCCAAATGTCATACATCACAAAAGCCTATCCCCGTATAATGAGCCCAAACGGCGAGTGGCAAGGGCGGGAAAAAGATAACGCCGATATCGCTGCACTTGAGCAAATTATATCGTCGAGGGGAATAAACAAAGACGAGATAAAGAAAAAAGTATGGGCTCATTGCCCATGGCTTTATGCAAAAAGGTACGAGGAATGTTTTTATCCCATCATGTTAGATTAGAATCGGAGAGATAGCATGTTTGAAATGGAAGTTAAGCAATCTGCATATAAGCATGGGTGTACATACGATGACATTATCAATTGTTATCGTTTTCCAATTAAGAGCATGATACTCGCAAGAGAAGAAAGCAAATATCTGTACATTGGACTGGACACTAAGGGTAGATTGATTGAGTTGTTAGTGAATCACAATGCCATAACCGTAATATTCCATGCAATGAAACTACGCAAGACTTTCGAGAAGCTGATTAAATAGGAGGTATTTTATGCGAGATATGAACGATAATGAAATTATGGAACTTAAAATTGAAGATTTTCGCGAACTAACATCGCAAGAAACTCAGCAAGACAGTTTTCGCCGTATGTTTCAACTGCTTGGACTAATTTACGCAAATCAAGTTGAAATCAAACAAATGTTAGTTGCGAATAATCAATCAGGTTCTCTTATATAAAATAAATATTTTCATCACGTTAGATTAGAATCGGAGGCAGAGTTTATGGCAGTATTACTGGCAGGCGGCGCAGGTTTCATTGGCAGTCATATGGCTGTCGAGTTGTTAAACCAAAGCTATAACATCGTAGTTGTGGACAACTATTCTAACAGCACACCCGAGGCACTAAACCGTGTCAAAAAATTGACAGGACAAGATTTCCCTATCTACAACTGCGATATCAAAGATGCGGCAAAGCTTGACGAAGTTTTCACAAATCACAAAATCGACTGTATTATTCACTTTGCCGGGTTTAAGGCCGCGGGCGAAAGCGTTGAACTGCCGCTAAAATATTACTCAAATAACTTGGTTACAACAATCGCGTTGTGCGAAGCCATGGAGCGTCACGGTGTAAAAAAGCTCATTTTCTCATCTTCTGCCTGTGTTTACAGTGCCGAAAATACAATGCCCCTTACAGAGGATTCTATTGTTGGGGATTGCCCCAACCCGTATGGTTGGGTAAAATATATGTCGGAGCAAGCGTTGCGTGACATTGCGGCAGCCAAACCAGACTGGTCGTTTGCCATGCTTCGTTACTTCAATTTAATGGGCGCGCACGAAAGCGGCGATATCGGTGACGACCCGACGGGCATACCCCAAAACTTGCCCCCTAAAATTGCACAAACAGCGGTGGGCCGGCATGAGCTTTTGGAGATTAGAGGCAACGACTACCCAACCCCGGATGGCTCGTGTATACGTGACTATATCCATATCGTAGACCTGGTAAAAGGCCATATCGCTGCCATGAAATATTGCGAAAACAACACAGGCGCGGAAGCGTTTAACCTTGGCACAGGCAAGGGAACCAGCAATTTCGAGCTGCTGGCAGCTTTTGAGGAAGCAAATGGTGTAAAAATACCAATGAAAGTAACAACACGCCGCCCTGGGGATGCTCCCATTTCTTACTGCTCGACAGAAAAAGCGGAAAAAATGCTAAACTGGAAAGCCGAAAAATCAGTAGTTGACGGGTGCCGCGATATGTGGCGTTGGCAAAGCAAAAACCCGAACGGATATAAATAAATCGGAGGTGATAACATGCTGGAAGTAAACAAAGATACCTTTGAAGCCGAAGTTCTGCAAGCACAGGGCAAAGTTGTGGTAGACTACTATGGCGACGGTTGCGTACCATGCGAGGCGCTTCTTCCGTTTGTAAATGCAATGGCAGAAAAATACGGTGACAAAATAAAATTTGTCAAACTTAACACAACAAAAGCCCGCAGGCTTGCCATAGGCCAAAAAATACTGGGCCTACCCGTAATTGCAGTGTACGAAAACGGTGCAAAGCTGGAAGAACTCGTAAAAGATGATGCAACAGAAGCAAATATCGAAGCAATGATTGTAAAGCATATTTAAAATCTGTTACAATACACAAGCAAAGCCCCATTAAAAAAGCGACTCTGTCGCTTCCCGAAGGAAGTATAGCAGGGATTTATTCCCTGCGGAACGGCGGGGTTTGGGGCAGAGCCCCATTTAAAAAAGAAGGAGAATGCACATGGCACTTTTAGCAAACAAAAAAATTGTCATTATTGGCGACCGTGACGGCGTACCAGGCCCGGCTATCGAAGAATGTATAAAAACAGCCGCTGGTGCCGAAGTTCTGTTTTCTTCTACAGAATGCTTCGTCTGAACGGCCGCCGGTGCAATGGACTTGGAAAACCAAAAGAGGGTAAAAGAGTATGCCGAACAGTTTGGCCCGGAAAACATTGTTGTTATCCTAGGCGCGGCTGAAGGCGAAGCTTCCGGCATTGCTGCCGAAACAGTTACAGCAGGCGACCCCACTTTTGCAGGCCCATTGACAGGAGTCTCGTTGGGACTTCAGGTATATCACATTTGTGAAGAAGCAGTAAAAGCCGAAATAGATGCCGCCGTTTATGACGAACAGGTTGGCATGATGGAGATGGTTCTGGATTTAGACGAAATTTCGTCCGAGATGAACGCTATCCGTGAGCAGCATTGTAAATTTTAGGTTTGACCAAAACGCTATAGCAGTTTTGTTTTCGGTGCGGAAAATTTCCTATGCATTGTAAGCGGTTCATACACTGCGTTTGCTTTGCAAAAGCTACGTGCATTCACCACAATGCATGTACGTTAATTTTCC
>Ga0131853_10006785_pt1 | contig 20674 bp, 10 predicted proteins | sample TergutLab28metaG_FD_92764 | JGI IMG/M metagenome (GOLD analysis project Ga0131853, IMG submission 92764) | Labiotermes labralis P1 segment gut microbial communities from Petit-Saut dam, French Guiana - Lab288 P1 (version 2) (version 2) | ecosystem: Host-associated > Arthropoda: Insects >...
AGTATTACACAATGGTTCTGAGCAGTAGAAAATTATTCAGGTGGACAAATTATTTCATCCCGTATCGAAACAAATTTTCGTCACTGTCTTCACAAAAGTCTACCATCTTGCCATACCTTAACAAGTTCAATCCATAATACATAAATAACCAACAAAATGTACTCTAATATTCATGGCTTAGTTTAATCATAATCTTCTCACCAACATGTTTCCCATCTACAGGGTGACGTTATTATTCCAAGAATGCAAAACTGCAAATGTAGTTACTTGTGTCGCCGATACACCTAACCTCATTATATATATACTATGAGTCGGATTCATGCACAGAGAGTGGAACATATTAAAGTTAAATCGACTGTACGTTTTACAAACTTGTTTCCATTAGAGCCATTTTAATATTATCTTTCGAGCTGTGCCTAAATCTCTCGAATTGCCTGTTACTCATCAGATTTCACAAAGACACACATGTAAACACATTTTGATAGTTCTGTAGGCAGACGAATGTCCCAGTCCCCTTTTATATAATACCCGTAGCAATAATTCATAAGGAACGTAAATTTGATAAGCTACTTCCTACTTTAACAGACTGTTCCAACAGCATTTCCTTCTACACTTTTCCCACTTCACCTATCGCCATCATCCTGATAGTCATGCAACATAGCGAATCAGTCTACAAGACAAGAAACGTTCTCCATCATTAATTACTTTCTACCGAAAATACCTGTCATTCGACTTATTAATGTCATTCTTACAAGAGAACCCTTATGTTACTCAATTATTATAACAACTACTGCACATACATAAAATTTATAAAATTTACACAGTTGGGTATTGTGGCAGCATGCTGCCACAATACCCAACTGGTACAGCGAAATTAATGTGACTTTTTATAGTGTGATTTTAGCACTGATGATGGTCCTAGGACCGAAATATGTCGGAGCGTTTTTTAATGTTTTAATATGTAAATTTTATAAATTTTATATATGTGCAGTAGTTGGTATAATAATTGAGTAACTCAACAACATGCACGGTGTAACAACGAAAATAACCCTTTTATTCTTTAACAACATCAAGAGACTGGCACTAACAGGGAAATGCAGTGTGGCTTCTTGGATGTACAGGCAGAAGATAAATTTTTAAATTTTAGTCTCTTTGTACAATTAAATACATCTTATTTCAAGCTAAGCAGAGGGAAAGAAAGTAATATTTTTATTTGATCTCATAGATTTTCAGAATTTTTCTATTTAAATGTACCACACCATGTTTCGGGGACAGGTTCGATCATCTTGTTTCTTCCACAAAAAAAAAAAACTATCACTACGTCACAATGGAAATGACCAAAAGATCTATGAATTCGTATGTCATACGACGTCATCAGAACCTTATAGAACTAAATATTGTACCCTATTATTTGAGGCATAGAAATTTTTATCATCCACACATGAAGACATCTTATTAGGAAACAAACTGCTTGTAACATTAACTATCCTTATTGTTGCACCGTGCATTTCGTATAATCACTTTAATTATCAACCAACAAATGCACTTACATAATATTTCACATAAAAACACTTAAAATCGCTCCGACATGTTTCGATCCTTAGATCATCCTCAGGGAGCTACGTTGTTCCCTGTCAAAGTTATTTTAAAAACATTCACAAATTAATTTGTGATTAACTTCATTTCTTGGTTGATAATTAAAGTGAAACTGCTTGTGAATTTTTGGATTAGTACGAGAAAAGTGACTCGCAGGAGAGCAACTGCCTGAACTACATAACTTCTTTCGATGTTCGATACAAAGCACTGGAGCAATTGGAGCGTCTTATACAGATGAACAACGAAACTGCAATGTATTTACCGTCATAAACAAAGACTCTGCTAAACGCATTCCTGCAACGAGAGATACAGTACATTTAAGAATACTGGACCATTATCTGCATGGAGGATTTAAACATTTGAAGCGCATAATGAACATTTTAAACCGATATTTATCCTCACTCTTATACTTACCCTGACTGTGAAATGAATCCTGCCAAAAAGATACAATTATATAGACTTTAAATCGACCTCGCCTGCCCGGGATATATGTCTTCAATGACGTAAAATGAATTTTCTCCTACCGGTTTTGGACATGTGAATTTAAAAATGCATAATTTTCGTCAGATGGAATTTTATAATTTATCATAGAACTGGATAAGCAAAACAAGTCATAAAAGCTAAAACGTCACAGACTGAAAGGCTTATGAAAAATAAATGCGTTTCTTCGCGGATTCTCTAGCTGTGGTGACGTAGATATAGAGACCATACGCGAACATATTGGGGATCGCGGTAGCACAGTGGTTAAGGTGTTGTGCTACAATTCGGAAGGTCGCTGGTTCGATCCCAGCTTGTGTCAGTGGATTTTTCATTGAATTAAATCCTTCTGATCGCACTATGGCCCTGGCGTCGATCTCAGCCTCTAACAGAAATGAGTACCACGAGCATTTCCTGGGGGTAAAAGCGGCCGGTGCGTAAGGCTGACAACCTACCACCATCCTGTGCCGTTGTCACGAAATCTGGGAACCTTAACTTCCTGGAACCCTCTGGGCCTGTCTAGGCTTGTAATGGGACTGCTGTACCTTTACCTTTACGCGAACATATTTAAATAAGAAAGGTAGGCAACGGCCAGCGGGGGTTCGGTGAGGATTTGTAGGACTCTTGTAACACCTACATGTAGACCTATAGAATAACAGCAAGAAGAGATCTATATACAGCATATCCAAGTGTTCAAGTCTGAAGAACTGAAAGTCTTTTATCCAACCTTCTACATTCTCAGTCATTACAGTTAAATCTCACACCCATGAATCGAACATTGTGTCCCAAAGGGATGGAAGAGCCAAGTTACTGCATACCGATGAAGCAACCAAGAAGTTGAAACAAATTCAGTTTATTGATCTTTTTAAATCAGCTCTACATGTTTCGGGCGACAAACTCGCCCATCCACAGGAGCACTTTTTGACTGTATATACAGCTTTTGGTGCCGGTTGGTGACCTTGTCACCGGCCGGCAACAATATCGGTGCATTGTACCAAAAGCTGTATATACAATGCTCCTGAGGATGGGCGAGTTTGACCCACGAAACATGTAGAGCTGATTTAAAAAGATCAATAAACGGAATTTGTTGCATCTTACTGGTTGCTTACATCGTTGTTCTAATGAAGCACGGCGTCATAAACATCAAGTTACTGATACCGGCTCTACGAAGGGCCTCTTTTATCGGCAAGGGAAAAAATTGTTGTTTCGCATCAAACTATTTGTGCAACCAACAAAACAACTCAAACAACGTGTGGCAGGAGCTCCTTCATTGGCGAAAAAGTAGTGATATCATGGAAATTACCATACATTTGACTGTAAGAGTCATGGGAATTTGTGTAGCCAAGCCTTCAATCTTCCGCGTGTTTCTTCGTGTTGTATTGCTAGATCAAAGAGAGGGACAATTTTATTGCATGATTTTGAGGGTTGTTTGACCGTGCATCTTCCTCATGAAATAAAGTGAAATGCCACCTTGATGCAACTAGGTAATTTTATTGATGTATTCTTAGCTCGACATGTTTCGGGTACATACGTCCATCATCAGGAGCATTAGATGTTGAGTTGCAGCATAAGGTTTTCTGCACCGAATTTTTGGATGGGTGGTGGTCTTGAGAGCCACTGCTTAGGTCGCACGGCACCATCCGCACCGCACACACACAATAAAATTACCTTGTTGAGTCAAGTTGGCATTTCACTTTATTTCATTTATTGCTTGTGTATAGTACCCTTTTACGTAGAGTTCACTAAGAATTTTTGCACTTTTCAGTGCTGTGGTACATAAAAATAGCCAATAAATTGCAATAATTTTAACTTTAATTTAATTAGTCTGTCTGTGATTTGTTTTGCATTCTTCATTTCTGTAAGACAAGAGTGCTCTAAGGGCCAACCATCGCGGTCTAAACATTGCCGTCAATTTTCTCTCAACTCTCGGACCATTCGCTGCAAAAATTTGTCATTCTATACTCACGTTTTCCATAATTCGGCAGCTCAGTTCAGAAGGTTGTGTAATGACAAGTTTCGAACACACAGGACTTCACGTAGCAAAAAGAGTAAAGTGTGGGGTGTCATTTCTGGCCACGCGATGTCTCCAAATATCAAAATAAAATTATCTGAATTCGTTCACCTTAAAATCTGCTCCTTTCCCCTTGCCGTGTACGAGGTTGCTTGATCGTGGTTAAATAAACTGCAAGCAAATTCAGGGCCGACAGACACCCTGTATGACTTCATATTGTGATCGTTCAAAAATCTCATAAAATTCGGATTCCTGCACGGCTTTACTGCAAGTTTTTAGCAGTTGTCCGATACATCGAGAATTTCTGAAACTTAAACGAGACACATTCGTACGTGGTGGTATGTAGCCTATATTACATGTGTTATATTTCAAGTGGACTTATATACAGCCAGGGATGCACAAAGTTTCAAGCCACTAGCCTACATAATATTTATTATCGTTGTTTCATGTGCAGAAGTTCAATTAATTTTGAAGAAATTTTTTAGAGGAAAGAGTGACATGCAGCGGTCATTTTGAAAACCGACATGCTGATAAAAAGTACAGTAAAGCGGCTAAGTTTCCCCGTACACGCCATAAAGACGCATAGGGGCGTGGAAGTACCGTTCCATTCATTTTAATCCAAAGGTATGTGATAAGTTTCACGCCTCGGCCGCTATGTCACCGAGAAAATAGCCTGCGTTAACCGTTACATGGCGGTTGAGTGCGACCCACATCCGGTCTGAAAGCTTCCGAGAAGGGACATAACTCTCGCCCTTGCAAGAAGTGAAACCACGGTCCCTCGGTCGTTCAGCCCGTAGCATTGTTACCATACGGACGCTACGCAGGATACACAGTTTCGAAGGCAATAGTAGTATGTACATAATTAAATGTGTTGTCATGGTGGATGGTTAGCGAAAATCATTTAACATCGTGTTCACTGACGGATTTTGATGTTAGCCCTAGGTTTATGGGCTCTTTTATCGAAGACTTAGCCTGCAGGCAGTTAATGGGTTCAAAATTACCGTCTTTTAGCATTTGATGCTGCTAATGTTTTAGGATTGGTACAAAAATTTCGGAACACCCTGCTGTATTCAAATCTTTAAGTCTCTTCTAAGAATGGTACCCCGAAACATTCAAACATGGCGTCGTATTTCAGTTCTCGATAATCACTGCCACGAGAAATCGAATTTCTTTTTATTATACGAGACTTTTCTTACTTTACAGTTTCGTATCGAAACACATTTTAGGGCTCTGCGTCTATCCGACATTGCATTACCCATGAACAGCAACATGATAAGTTTTTGAGTTTTCATTTGTATGTTTATACATAGGATGATATACTGCTCCGAACTAAGGGTGGCAAAAATTTCCCGAATTTGATTTCCGTTTAATTTCACCATATATGTAATTTTGATTTGTCATCTTGTTATCGTCATCGTTGCAGTCATTCATTTATTCTCCACTAAATTTGGGTTTGATTGATGGACAAGGAATATACTTGGTGACATATATGAAAAGGTCCGTTTATATGTGCTGTATTCATGGTTAATGTAATCGTTTATGTACTGTGTTGAAACCATTCTATGGGTAACACAATTATCTTCCGTAATGGTACCTCAGCATTTAAAGATCAGTGGTTTATCAAGTAGAATTCTGATACGCTCTGACAAATTTGGATGTTTTGACATTTTTGTGAAAATTCTCTGAATTGACGGAATTACTGGAACTCTGTACTTCATACGGGTACCACTTAACAATGTAGTTATTCTAGATGTGAATCAGTTGATATACAGTATTTCCTTAATGCATTCGTATGTAAGCTGTTATTTAATGTACAGTTCGGTATAATATACTTACTTTCTTCCTCTCTTTGTCTCTGTGGTTATGTTCATGTTTGGGTGCTTAATATAGTGTCTTCTTCTTCTTCTTCTTAGCGTTTTATTTGTGTTATGTGTTCACTAAGAAGTCTCTTTTCGCTAGCAAATTGGATTTAAATTTAAGGAAGAAACTATTAAAGTGCTACATTTGAAGCATAGCTTTGTATGGTGCTAAAACTTGCATACTTCGAAAATTAGATCAGAGGTACCTGGATATTTTTGAAATGTGGTATTGGAGAAGGATTGTGAATATCAGTTGGACAGGTCATGTGAGAATGGAGAAATATTACACAATCAAACAGGAAAGGAATATCCTATAAATAGTACAAATAAGGAAGGCTCTTCAAAACACGTTATTGAAGAAAAGATAGAGGGAAATTCATAAGTAAAGGGAAGACGATAAAGATGACTTAAGCAGCTAATGAATGAACTTAGGTAAAAGGGAGGATACTGGAAGTTTGAAGTGGAAGTACTAGATCAAAGTCTGTGAAGAGTTCGCTTGGGAAGGGGCTATGGACATGTCGTAATGCAGACTAGAGAATTAATAAATAATTGTGTACATTTTTGGATTATATAACAACGGTCTTAATATCTTAGGCTGTATAACGTCTAATGTAATGAATAGTGTGTAAAAAACAACGAGAAATTTTTAAATGATACCTGTCGTGTTTGGAAGTAATATTCTCTTGTCTAGGGGTACTGAAGGCAACCAAATAAACTTCAATCGCTGTAGGCAGTTTCCGGAATGGTATTTGAAACGATTATCTCCCGAATTCGATGCTGATAACGATTTGAAAATTATTTTCGGGTTTTCTCACGATTACTATTACTTTTGTTTTATTATTATTATTTACTACTATTATTACACTCGTGTATTAGTACTCACTTATATATTAGAGTTAATTGTGTAATCGATCGTCAAGCTCTTGTGTCAACACGTAAATAAACATATATTGTATTGAACTGAACCATTAGTACCACTATGTCTGCTACTACTACTGTTGCTGCTGCTGATACTATATACTACTACTACTACTACTGCTGCTGATACTATATACTACTACTGCTGCTGATACTATATACTACTACTACTACTACTACTACTACTACTACTGCTGCTGCTGCTGCTGCTGCTGCTGCTGCTGCTGCTGATACTATATACTACTACTGCTGCTGCTGCTGCTGCTGATACTATATACTACTACTGCTGCTGATATTATATAGTACTACTACTACTACTGCTGATACTATATACTACTACTACTACTATTACTGAAAAAGGAAGAGATTGAATTAGGCCTATCCCTACTAGAAGCGGTTCAAATACACTGGAACTGAACTGTCCCAATACACCCCTGCAAGACATTCAGAAAGGTCATTTAGAGTGAAGTCTCCGCTTCCTATCTGAGTTTATGGGCCATAGCTGAACACGGGTGGAGTCCGACGCGGCCAGTCATTTCTTTAACGAGCTCTACGCCTTCAAGTCTGCCCTCCTTCCCATATACTCCCTGTTTTCTCCGCGAATGTGGGGAAAAAAGACAGCGAAATGAAGTAGAGTGCGAGCTGGAAATGGTCGAGTCCATGAAAGTGTAAAAACTGGGCTTTGTATTGAAGTCCGATACGTTCTGGTGAAGAGTCATGGTGACGAATCAAAATGACTTCGAAGATCGAAATTACTTCCGCGCGATACTAGTGACAAGGAGTTCCGTGGAGACCTCGTTACGTCTAATGTTCTTCAGACGATTCAGTCCACGTAATTATATTGGAAAACGTGTATAATAAATAGGGTTTATATACCAATTAGTGACACACTTCTATAAAGATAACTGACACTATTCATTACACACCCAAGCTATTTACGTTTGTACAGCAAAATCTCAAATTTATTCACATTGTTCAGGTTCATAAAATTTAAAAGTAAATCTGTCCCATTACAGATCCGAGGTGCCCAGAGGGTTCCAGGAAGTTAAGGTTCCCACATTACGTGAAAATGTCCCAGGATGGTGGTGAGCTTGTCAGCCTTAAGCACCGGCCGTTTTTACCCCCAGGAAGTACTCCTGATACACATTTCTGTTAGAGACTAAGTCGACCCCTGGGCCATAGTGCGATCGGAAGGATTATATCAATGAAAAATTCCAATGACACCATCTGGAATCGAACCAGCCACCTTCCGATTTGTAGCACAGCACCTTAATCACTGTGCTACCGCGGTCCCCTTATAAAATTTAACCTATTCAAATTGTACATAAAGAATATGGGTGTGTATTTATGGTCTGACTATACAGCTTGACTTGTCTAAGTCTAGTTTTTAGGCGGCTTGGCAAAACTGCGAAAAGCGACTATTAGCCTCAACATATCTGTCTGTCTGTCTTTCCGTCTATCCGCATCGAACAACTAGATTCACAGTGGATGGATTTTCAAGAAATTTGATATTAGAGTATTTTCAAAAACTCTATAGAAAAAATCCAAACTTGAGTGAAATCTGACAAGAATAATGGTTTACTTTACATGAAGACGTATGTACATTTTTAATAATGTCTCGTCCATTTCTTCTTAGGATGAGAAAATTTCAGACAAAATTTGTAGAGAAAATCAAAACACACGTCTTATGATTAATAACTTTCTTCCCGAAAATCATGCCATTTATGTGATAATGTGGCAAAATATTTTGAGAGAGACAGGCCACAGATGATAATATACTATGGTGCATGGGTTTTTTCATTTTGAATAACTAAGGCTAGAGACACACACTTAGAATACAAAATACTTACTGGTTTTCGACGGCAACAATTGTTAGGCCAAAGCTTCTCAATGTTACTCATACCTACATTTCTTGTCTTGTTTATAGCTTACTGCCGTCATGCCGAAATCTAAGGATATCTACCCTGATGACCAGGTTGTCGTGTTACGGCCTAATAAATAACCTTAAGAAATTGGCACTCACTTTTTCGATTACGCAGAAGACACTAAATTTTATGGCCTTTAATTTAGTGGCCCTCCTTCCAACTTGGCCAGATCGGGCCACGTTGGAGGGAAGTAGCTATACCGATATTATGACCTGTACCGGAGGCTGCAGTTACAGTTATAAGTACTCCTGATGATGGGTGCGGTGGACACCCGAAACATGTAGAGTGACTTTGCAGTAAATAAATATCTGCATACTGTTGCTTCGGGTTAGATTTTCATTTAATAGTAAATATCCACTTTAATTGCAACAAAAAGAGTACAGCAGGAATAATACTCTGAGCCCGAATAATACCTTAAGTTAACGGCCTATTCTCTGAACATTCATTCTAAGAAATTAAAAAATTAATCTTTGAAAAGGCATCATGCTGAACTTCCAAAGTAACTCTCGGATCATGAACATACTAAATTTCTAGCCAGTCAACATTAACTGTTTCCCGCCTTACCACTTACTCCATGAAAACAAATTTCTGAATGCAAACACACACACCAGCTTCGCCAGGAACATTTCTGCCATGTCTGACTGTCAAATGTGTAGCACTCAGTTTGTTTGTAGCCTTACACAGGTGTTAATTTGCACAGGACCATTTCCACACACACTCACAACAGCAGTCTGACTGATCTCACACAACCACCGCCAATGATAAACACGCAGACATAATATTTCCTTATGAACTAAGAAAGGCAAACTCTCGCCTGCGGTTGAGTCAAACGAATTAAATTTAAATACAGATTACAGTAGTAAAAAATTGTAAAGTGATCCCGTTACAGGCCCGGTGTGCCCCAGAGGGTGGGTAGAAATATAGCTCTACTGTTTCATGACCGCGGCAGTAGAAGGGGGTGAGTGGTCAGCAGGACGCCCCGGCCGCAATTTACCCCCGGAAAAGACCCGGTATCCATTTTACAGGAGGCTGGTGGGCCCCAGGGCCGGTCTGGAAGGACAGAAAATCTCGTCCCCACCGGGATTCGATCCCCGGACCGTCCAGCCCGTAGCTCAGTCGCTATACTGACTGAGCAACCCGGCCCACAGATTACAGTAGTATGTTGCAAAGATTTGCGTGGATTTTACTTCTTAATTTAACTACAAACTGGCCTACCCTATAGACCCCACAGTAGGCCACTATCTTCAAAATTATTAAATACTGTGCAGGTGATATAAATGTTGTAATATTTGAAAACACGTAATTATACGTTAGCGTGTACTTCCTTTGGTTAGCTACTTGCAGCTTACCGTTTCTGCATCAAGTCACTTCCTGCTCTAAATACGTGGCATGTACTTATTTAAGAACGTACTAGTCATGGTCGTGAGATTTGAAGTTCTCACGACGATGACTATGAAGATTGCTACAAGTTATGCTGATAGGCAGGAGGTCGCACATTCCTTCGAAATGTTTGTATATCAGGATTAGACCCGCAAAGTTTCGGTCATTTTACACGAAAACCTTCAGTGCGAGTCTCACAAAACTTACGGACCCCCTACCCTACTCACATGATTGCGGCTGTTATGTAAGCAAATGAACACTGATAGATTCATCGCTATGACTCAAGAAACATACGACTTTGAGCGCTCTCCTGGCTTATGACATCAGCCTAGGCTCGTTAACTTTAGCTGCCTTGAAGCTGGAGAATACGTGGAAATACTCCTGCGTTACATATCTACCAAAATACAGTGTGTAATTTCCCGCAAGAGAGCAGTCCAACAGTTATGAAAATGACGAATATAGGAAACCATGTCTCCCGAAGTCACTATGATTAGCTGATTAACTTCGGGCAAGAGAGTGCTTCGTCAGAAGTTAATGGTCCCTCAGCTAGTCAAAAAAAGAGCCCACCTTTTACGGGGCCAAAATGTTCGTTACTCTGTTCACAAGAGAATGCAACTGCCCCCTAACCCGTAACATTATTAGGCTATGACATCCCCATTCCCTTCAGATTCATTTTAATTTTATCTTTCCATCTACGCCTATTTCTTCCAACTTGCCCCTTTCGTGCAGGTTCCAAAGCCATCTATGCATTCCCGTTCCGTCCCGTATGTTCCACACGCCCCGTAAAACGTACCCTCATTTATTTTATCATAATTCCATTCCGACAATATACTAAGTATTTCAGATACATGAACACATTTTAAATGATAAGGAAGCTCTAAATGATATATTCCAGCAAAGCAATTAATTGCCAACAAAGGACACTGATTTTGCACATAATTTTTACTTCCTCGCTTTTGTGTTACTTTGTAAAGATTCTTTGTTATGCAGTGAATGAGAGAAGTGCTGACATAAGGCTTATGATGATGTCTGTTAGTGGCTTTGAGAAAAGAACAAGAGCGGCCGATTGCGAGGAAAGCCAGATAACAGACGACAATGACAACCAAGAGAGAAGACCACACACACAGAATGAGAGCAAATGTCAAATGGTCGTAAAAAACAGTCTCCGCGAGAGAAGAACGGTCACTGCATTGCGAGGACTAACAATAATAACTCCAGTGTTATCATCAGAGCCATTAACCGTGTGGGGCTGCCTGGAAAGAAGATGGCAGTAAAATAACCCTCACCCACAAAACCATGTGTTAAAGTTGGGGATGTACATAAACCAGGGGAAATTTGAGATAAGTTTGTGTTGACGCACAGACCTGAGGGTTACATTGATAATACAGTCTTAACAGCAGAGGTGTTGTGCGACGGACAACGTAACACATAACCTGCAGGTGTCTTCCGCCAGTAAAGCATAAGATAGCGTAGAATTGCGCACTATGTAACATTTCGCAAAAAATTTTTTTTACTATTTACGGTTCTTAGATTTTCAAAGGTACATCCAAGACTTTTAGATTTTAGTAGAAAACCGCAAAGAGAAAACTGTTTTTTAATCGTAGGCGTTCATGTTGCTAACGTTACTACCACTCTTCTGAACGTGTGGTAAATTGAGTTCAACTTTCTGATGGGTTGGTCCACTAGATGTCTTTCGAGTAAGGGATTGTGAGCCTTTAGATTCCACTAAAATAGGAAATTTCGTGCAAATTTCATTTGTTATCAAACGCTCAAGGTGTTCATCCCGCTGCCTGTAGACAGTCACTTGTTTGCTCAATTAGTTAACTGGCTGATTTTCCCGATAGCTAGCTATTTAGTTGGGAAACGGAGTAACTTTTTAGCCAAACAGCCACTTGTTTAGCTGTATAGCTATTTACGTAATTAGATATTTAGCTAGTTGTTTGGTTAATCATTTACCAGTTAGTTAGTTAGTTGGTTATTTAGTCATGTAAGTCTCTTAATTATTTCCTTGCCTGTTTAAGAAAAGCAAATGCTGAGATGGTTCGTAAGCAAATGCTAAGATGGTTCCAAAGATTCCAAGTTGCCACTTCATGCTTCTCATGTAGCACTCCCGACTTAAATTTATTAGTAACCAAGTTCATATTTTGTATACATGTAAAATAACCACTGCCAACGGGTGACAACCCAATTGCAGTTAATAATAATAATTATTATTATTAATATAAGTAAAGAGATAACTATTACATGTATGTACAGAAAAAAATAACTAGCTTGTTTCCTAGTTACTTTTTTAAGTATGAAAATGAAATGAAATAAAAAAGTATGAAACTAAATGCATTCAATATAATTTCAGTTGACAGTCCGTGTCTGTTACTCAGTCAAGTAGAAAGCTGCAGTTTAGGCTGCATTTCAAATAGGCACCACTTCCATTTCATCCCTCTACCGTCCAGCGCTACAGAGCGTACTAAACATATTCTGTGTGTCTTTGGGAAGTTTACTAGTGACTGAGAAGGACAAACCTTTCTTTACTTCTTATAGAATCCAATAATTCGCAAATGTGCCTGTAATTTGAGCCCAGCCAGAGCCAGTTAAATATTGTTTACACCTTTCTCACCCTATTTTTATTATATCAGTTTAAATATTATTCTCACCTCCACACTTAGGCCTACTGATAGACTATATTTCCCTGAGGAAATTTTGTGTTCGATTATTATTTTTCGCAAGTTTCGGGTCACGTCTATATATAACGACCCTGACAGAAGACGTGTAAATGAAATTAGCCTCAAAAAGCCTAATTTAATTCGAATTGTCTAAATATACTCTTCTTGATTTTGTAGACCTGTACTTCTTTCGTCTTAATTTTAGATGTGTGGAAACACAAAGCCCTAATCATGAAGTTAATAACCAAGAAGATATCACACTTCACAGGGTCAGAAATCGTATTTACATAAAAATTAAAGACTTTAATAAAGTATATATTTTATGACATATAACAAAAATTTGTACATTATGACGTCATTAAAAAATATATGCCAGTCAACCAATTACGCGGTTGTATTACACAATTCGTGTACAAGAAAAACACGACATAGGTCCAAGTATCATGCAAATCCGTCGCCATAGAAATACAACAATAGTTAATCCTTCCAGATTCATTTCTTCTGCCTCCAGTTGTAAAACTTTGTGAGGATTCTGACAAAGCTGGGTAGGGAGGGCACAGATTCTACATGCAGGTCGCGCCAGTGACTCTAGTATTCATATTACGATACGGAAGGCGGGAAAACCAACGTCCTGGATCTTTTACCAAAAAGACTGCCTTACCATATAGGAACTCATCCTTTAAGCAGTAAACAAGCGAGATATAAAAATTCAAGTGAGCAACCAATAAGCTTCGCCGAAGAAGATACAAGACTTAAATAAACAGAGCCCTATCTCAGTGCAGGATAAAGATCTGAACAGAATTTTCAATTCAGCTTTAAAGGTTCCAATACTTATCTAAAAGTAGCTTTATCCTTCCAAGATACTCCTTCCCTCCTTCTTCAGTGCAGTAGGGTACGCATTCAAACTTACAATTTCCCAAACCAAGAGAAGCAATGTGTACAGTAACGGTCATGTAGATAACATTTACGAATATGTGGTGGAATGCAGTGGGATTGAGCATGATTTATCATTTAGAGAGTCTAAAAGATGGTGTGGAGAAATACTGCATTTTAATGATAGTTTTATTGCCCAAATATTTGCTTCCGTTACCAATAATAAATTGGTTCTGAATTGTGCATGTCTAGGACTATAACGGTTCATAAGGTACATAATAAATTAGTGCTGTATTACAAAGATCTATGTACGAGAATGGTAAGAAGTAGCAATCTCTAACGTAACTATATACTTTTGATGTTTTGCTGACCGTGCATTTCAGTATAATTATCTTAGTAATTAACCAACTTGATGCACAAAATTTTGTTTTACAATAAGTTTATTTCATGCCTCTACATGTTTCGAGCACCATGTGCTCGTCATCAGGAGGTCAAAATTGTATTATACAGCCTCTGGTATCATCAAACCTATAGGTGGGCGTCCAGTGCGCAGGTTGTGCACGGGACGGCCACCTATAGGTGTGATGATACCAGAAGCTGTGTAATACAATTTTGACCTCCTGATGATGAGCACATGATGCTCAAAACATGTATAGGCATGAAATAAACTTACTGTGAAACAAACTTTTGTGCACCAATTTTGTTAATTATTAAGATAAATAACTGGCATATACTCGTAAAGTCATAAAATGTTTGAAAGTGTGTAGGAAGAAATGTTTCTAAACGTGAATTCTTCCTTCTGGGATCACAGTTATAACAAAGTATAACTGAACCCATAGGTACATACGAGGGTGAGTAAAATGAGAAACTTAAATATTTTTATCTCGTAATTTATTGAACACAAAAGGCACACAATTACTTCATTTTTTTATGTAGTCTCCATTGCATTCCATACAAATGTTCCAGGGCTTCGGAAGTGCATGGATACCTCTAGAAAAAAATTCTTTTGGCTGACAGTTCCGCCACTCGTGCACCGCCTGCTGCACCTCTTCGTCGGACCTCAAAGACTTGCCTCCCATCGCCTCTTTGAGCGGTTCAAACACGTGAAAATCACTGGGGGCGAGGTCTGGCGAGTACGGCGAATGTGGAAGACAATCGAAGGACAGATCTTGGATTGTCGCAACAGCTGAACGGGCAGTATGGGGTCGAGCATTGTCATGTTGGAGCAAAACACCTGTACTTAGACGTCCACGTCGTTTGGACATGATTGCAGGGCGAAGGTGATTCTTTAGGAGATCTGTATACGTTGCACTGGTCACAGGGTTCCCCCTGGGCATGTAGTGCTCCAAAATTACTCTTCGTTCGTCCCAAAAGAGAGTCAGCATAACCTTTCCCGCAGATGGCTGTGTGCAGAAATTTTCGGTTTTGGTGAGGAGGTATGGCGCCATTCTTTGCTGGCTTTCTTGGTTTCCGGCTGGTGGTAGTGGACCAAGGTTTCATCTCTCGTAACAATTCTTCCTAGAAAGCCATCACCTTCTGCTTCAAAGCGTTTCAGAATCTCCTGGCAGGCATCAATACGTCGTTCTTTCAATTCTACAGTCAGCTGGCGTGGCACCCACCTTGCAGACACTTTATGGAACTGCAGAACATCATAGAAGATATGGTGTGCTGATCCATGACTCATATCCAGATGTGCGGCTATTTCATTCACTGTTACGCGGGGATTTTCCTTCATGATGGCTTCAACTGCTGCAATGGCCTCTGGTGTCACTACTCGGTGTGCCTGACCAGGTCGAGGAGATTCTGTTACAGAACTAATGCCGTTCATGAACTTCCAAGTCCACTCGTACAATTGCTGTGGTAACAGACACGTATCACCATACTGAAATTTCATTCGTCGATGAATTTCAATGGATTTCACCCCTTCAATACTTAAAAGACGGACGACAGAACGCTGTTCTTCTTTGGTGCATGTTGCAAGCGGGGTCGCCACATTTACACTACTACTGTGCTTTCGTGTTGCATTCCTGCATCGTACTGCCACCTGTCGGCCACTCTTCAAACCGTAAGTATCATTGTTGACAACTTACAAGACAAACGAGCTGTGTTTCGAATTTTTATCGCACTTTTGATTTTTTCATTTGACTCTCCCTGGTACATACACATCTATAGCAAAACTGTGAAGTACAGTAAAATGATAACTCGCGTCTTCTGGAATGCAAATTGCTGTCGATTGTGAATGGTAGCGGACGTTTCGTAGAATCGTGATTCCTTCACTTAAGGGTCAAAGAAGTCTTTTTGGAATATCTGACCCCAGAGATGAAAACCAGAATTCTTGGCACACTGGTAGCTACTGTTCAACAGACATCGCGTACCAAAGAAAGAAAGTCAGAAATATAAGAAAAGGAAAGAAGGATGAAAGGCAGTAGTAAGGCAAAATTTTATCCTTCTGTGCTCTCCTCAATCTGCCAAAGAGTAACTCGTCAGGGGATTTCCACGTCAAAATTCTGTAGTCTTTATGATTTGTTCTTCGAGGAACTTCAGCTACTAAATGAAGAACCCAAAAGTACACGAATCTGGGCTAATGAGAAGACACTCCACCTGCACCCACCAAAGTGAGGGCCTCCTGCCTTGCTTTGTGTCAACAAGATTAGTACAGTCTCTTTTTAATGTCATACCTTCTAGGAGATGGAAGAAAGTCTGGCATTCCGAAATGGCCAAAGCTCTGTCCCATTAGCTGAACATGTAACAGAAAGCAAACAGAAACACTGTGCGTCTCTTTCCACTGTATGTCCAGATTTACTGCAGTTAGTACTTAAAAGAAAAGTTTTTGTACGCAATAAATTAATATCAAGTTTAATCAGGCATACCAAATGGAAAGGAACATTTTCACAAGTATATGTAACCCATGCTGAACTGCACACTAACAGCTATTTTTAAAACAAAGATTCGAAAACGGGTCACAATATTACATTTTATATATTTTGTCAATTTTGCGAAAACATCTAAAAGCAAACTTCTCGCGTTGTAAAACTCTCTTATATATCTACTTGTATGTGGGTATTTTTTTTCTGTGGATCTTTCTGTAGCGCTATCTTCTTTGTTTCCTTCACTTTACCATTTAATTTCTTCCCTCTGTTTGATTCGCGGTTTCTATGTTTGTCCATGTTTATTTCTTTCCTTTTCTATGTAACTTTTTCGTTGTGCGTTCAGTATTAGAAGACAACATGTACTTTTCTTGGTATATTATTCTGCAGTGTATATGTCCGAGCAGAGCTTTCAGATATTTAGGAAACACCCTTCCCATGTCTGCACCGCCTTGTGTCATTCCTTTAAACACTGTACGAAGAATTCCATTATGTGAAAGCCGCTAGCTGTATGGAGAGGCCGGGTGGGAGTGTTAGCTAGTCTTGGTCGTGTGTGTGTGTGTGTGTGTGTGTGTGGAGCTAATCGGATGAAATCATGAAATTTGTTCCAGTGAATGAGTCGCAGGCAGCAAGGGAACAGACAGACCTCCTCCAACTCCGAGTGACTGTTCATTCAACCCCCGCGGTGGCCCACAACTTTCATGCAAAGCTTTCCTTAGTCTTTCGCTGTGGTTTGATCTCCGACGGTCTCTAGAGAAATGTTCTGTGCAGAAGGATGCATCCATGGCTAGAATCCCAATATAGCTTCGTCTGACTTTGTCTTTCTCTATCATCTCTTGTTTAATCACGCCTGTGCTACAAATAAGATATTACGTTTCGAAGAACACATTTCTTTGGTCTCAATTTCCAACTACGAGTTTTAGATGATCAGTAGAAAAATACATTGTTGTATTTAAACAACACCCCCCTCCACCTCTTCACTATAGTTTGCTTGATAGTTACTCACTAATTGAGTTCTTCCCATATGAAAGATCACCTAGCAGGTACAAAGATTTCAGGTTGTCGAAGAAGTTTATAAAATTAATTTGGTACACCTGAATGTTCCACAAATATTTCAAAACATCATCACTGGACTAAGCGTAATGCAGCCCAAGGGGACAAGTTTGGAGGTAAAATCTCTAATTATGGGGGGGGGGGTTATTCAAGAATGTGTGCAATAACAAAGTTATTACGTTACGGTACCAGCCACACCTCGACTCTACATGTATCTACTCCTGTAAAACTAAACACACTAACCAATTCCATAGAAACAGTCCACCTAGAGAAGCTAAGAATCCTTCATCTGCTAACGAATCCCCAGCAATAATGGAAACAGAAAATTCTTTACCGTTGAAGAATAACAAACCAACTAGATGTCACGTATTATTTTATTGTACTTCTTATAGGCTCAGCATGTTCCAGACATTACTATGCCCATCATCAGGAGCTCGCGACTATGATGTTGATTACCACATTGGTCGTTACGGTCTTGGTTTGCTGTGTGTTGGAGGTTGGGTGCGGTAAGGCTGGAGTATGTCCGGGTTGCAGCCCGGACATACTCCAGCTTTATTTGATCATCGTAATATATTTGGTGGGAGGAACACAAACAAGAAACAATCTATCGTATGACACATATTATAGTGTTTTTCTACTTGTTTGATACTTAAACACTTGCTTTATTGACAAACAGTGGTTTCAACATGTCATATTTCGCAGTGACAACCACATTTTGTTGGCAGAATTTCATATTACAAATAGGGTACATTTCAGTAAACCCGATTACGTTTTTTTAAGCTTCAAGTAAAGTGTAAGACTTAAGGTCCTACTGATCTGCGTGAACAAAAAAAAATCGAAATTAAACTTAATCGATAAATTTAATTTGTCCCATACCAATATCTATTTTAGATTTTATATTCAAAAATACATATATTGTGCTACATCTTTACGTTTGTGTGAATTATAACTCAAAATACACTTGTGTAACTTTAAATGGTTTAATCATGCATATTGCACTATTATTGCACATTAATTGTATTCTTGTAATCAGGCAACCTGATGAAGATCACAAGAGTGAACGAAACACGTAGGCGAAAAATTTTAATGTGTAATAGAATATAATTCGTGGATCGTGATAGCACAGTGGCTAAGGTGCTGTGTTACAAATCGGAAGGTCGCTAGTTCGATCCCAGATGGTGTCATTGGAAAAATTCATTAACATAAAGTCCTTCCGATCGCGCTATGGCCCTGGGGTCGACTCAGCCTCTAACATAAATGATTACTAGGAAAATTTCCTGGGGGTACAATGGCCTGTGTGTAAGGCTGGCAACCTTACCACCATTCTGGGCCGTTGTCACGGAATCTGGGAACCTTAATCTTTTGGCGCCGGAATTATTTTTTTTTATTTTAGCACACCCTGTATATAAAATGTGAATAATACAGGAACCAAATACGTCAGAATTATGAAACAAACTGCATTTTGAAGAGAAAAAAAAACGGAGAGTATATACCATGTTTAAAATATTCAGTGCCTATATTTGTTGAATAAATATAAAAATGCAACTTTAGAGGTTAGCAGTGCGGTACGACCACTATAGTTGACATTAGGCGTCAAAAGGTTAACTTCCTGGAACCCTCTGCGTACCTCAAGCCTGTAATGAAACTGCTTTACCTTTAATAGAATATAATTCTAAATGTGCATTTGTTGATTTGTCATGTGAGTGTGACACACATCAGTATTTTAGTGCTTCAAGATATAATCAACATTTATATTGAATATATAAAATTTCCTGTTGTGTTTTATGTATGAATTAGTTACATTTCCGGACCAGAATTCATATATTATTGCCTGCGTGCACATTTTCTCTTGCACTTGGTTCTCCCTAATAATGGTTCAGATGAGTCGAAACACGCAGGAGAAAGTGATAAGTAATAATAAAGTACGCAAACGGACTTCAAGTACGTTTCATTGGGCTTGTATAGGTAATTGTATGATGAACGAGAAACTGGAAATATTAGGTATATGATAGACGACTTCCGACAATAAAGTAATGAGATTAATTTTCTCCTAGCTGTACCGTCAATATTGCAGCCCGCTAACATAGACAGCTTTTGTCCTAGGTTCTTCTTCCATTCCCACTTGCAGTGGAATGGCTTTGCAATGCCTCAGTGTGAAGTTGGTGCCTGACGTGTCAGGACGTGTTTGTGAACCATGTCGTGGAAATGGAAGCACGGAACACGCGCAGCGGTATGCTACTTTGTGTGTGTGTGTGTGTGTGTGTGTTAAACTGGGTGACAAAGTCACCACAACACATGGAAAAATTCAGCAGGTCTCTGGAGATGACGCAATGTCAAGATCACAAGGCTTTCCTAGCACAAAATATTTTCTGAAGGCAGAATCCTTATTGAAGTTTAGCATCTCAGCGAACGACCATCAGCAACACGGACAGGTGACAACACAACATGTGTAAGAGATCTTGTTCGATCTGATCGAAGATTAACAGTCAAACTGATTGCTGATGAAGTGAACTGGAACCGGGAAACAGTTCGTTTGATACTGACTGATGAATTGGGGATAAGAAAAATTTGTGCCAAGATGGTGCCCAGGAATCTCACAGAGCAACAGCGGGATGCGCGGTTGAGCGCAGTTTTTGACATTCAAATGCGTTACGGTGATACCGCAGCCTCCTTACTCACCTGATCTCGCACCTTGCAAATTCTTTTTATTTCAAAAAGTAAAATCGGTAGTGAAAGGACACCATTTTGGGTCAACAGAAGACATCCAGATGGCTGTAACGCAGGCCTTAATAGGCATCCCACAAGCTGCGTTCCAAGAATGTTACAAGCAGTGGCAGCACCGCCGTAAAAGGAGTGTGAACGCACAATGGACGCACTTTGGCGGTGACCACATTGTAGCTAACCTTTTGACGACTAATGTCAACTATAGTGATCGTACCGCACCGCTAACCTCTAAAGTTGCATTTTATATATTTATTCAACAAATATAGGTACTGAATATTTTAAACATGGTGTATACTCTCCGTTTTTTTCTCTTCAAAATGCAGTTTGTTTC
>Ga0131853_10006787_pt1 | contig 20674 bp, 20 predicted proteins | sample TergutLab28metaG_FD_92764 | JGI IMG/M metagenome (GOLD analysis project Ga0131853, IMG submission 92764) | Labiotermes labralis P1 segment gut microbial communities from Petit-Saut dam, French Guiana - Lab288 P1 (version 2) (version 2) | ecosystem: Host-associated > Arthropoda: Insects >...
CCAAAAGCCCAAACCGTACCGTCATTATGCAAGACTAAGCTATGAAAACCACCTGCTGAAATCGCCTTGATATTGTCAAGGGTCGGCACTCGTACAGGAGTAGGGATAAACATATCTCTGCCACTACTGCCAATGCCGAGTTGACCAGAAGCGTTATCCCCCCAAGCCCATACAGTGCCGTCACTATGCAAAGCAATTGTGTGACCTCCACCTGCTGAAACCATTGGCGTGATTGTGAATGTAGTGCCTGTTGTTGCGCCCTCATTTCCTTGTTGTTGCAATGCCCCCTCACCGCCTACAGTGGGTGCTTGTCCAACATCACCAACGCTTGGCATAATGCCATTTTGTATAAATGCATTACGTACCGCTTGATATTGAAGTTCGGTTATTTGCCTTTCACCTAACATATGCCGTGCTTGTACAACAGTAGTGTTTGCAAAATCCTCAAAAGTAGGGATTGATGGCAATCGGCGCTGAACGCTATGCCATAATTCTGCGTAAGTTATGAGTTGTTCTTCTTCTGAAAAGGGAAACGCATCTGCGATTACATATGCAATATAGCTTATAATAACTGAATTGTCATGAGCATTTCTATTAGTGCTAAATGCCATGCCTCGACCGTCACGAAAATCCCTTATGTAACCTCCTGCAATTTTCCAGTCATTTTCTCCTGTGTGGTAGTGTTCAATGATTTCACCAAAAATGTCAGCAATTGCTTCCAATAATGTCGCAGATTCTAATTCATTATCAGTAAAATTTCTTGGTGGTGCCCAAGTAAACCAACACACGCCATGAACAAATTCATGTGCAACAATATCAAGATTGGCGGATAACTGCATATCAAACATTACATGCCCTGGCATTTCAAATCCTATCATTCCAGGCAATTCAGCAGCTTTCCAGAAAAAAGCATTTCTTCTGCTATCACTTGTCAAAATATCCACGACAATTGGAAGATGCGTGTCGGGATTGTTATTGAATTGCCTCCAACTCAAGTGATTGGCAAAAAAATCATATACTACAATGGTGTTTCCAAAGGCATCAATTGCAGATTTATTATTACGTTGGCTATCTTCGTGAAGCCGAATTGCTATGTCAGAGTTAAAGCCGTTTGGAAACATATCGACTAACATCATTAAATCATGTCTTGCGTTATCGAAGCTAAATGAATAAACTGCAATATTTCTTTGATTGCAAAACATAACGGCCTCACCGTCAATATTATAATACGGCAAATCATAAAAAGCGCCACCAACTATATGGCTATCTTGCCCAACGACCCGACGAGTTGAATTAGCGTTTACATCCCGAAGGCTCCCTCTCGAAGAAATTACATCTCCACTATTTGCACATATAAATAATGTTCTTGCAGGAAGTCCGTCATCTGCCATGCCGATTATGTCTATTTTATAGCATAACAAGGGGTCAACACCAAGACTATAAATAACCATTCCAACATTGCGTGCGTTAAGGTTTCCACCGAAAAGCTCTCTTGCCCTTGCCAGTGCATTTTCTTCAGATAATGTAGGAATTGTAGAAACGCCCGAAAACTCTATAGGATTGCCCGACAAGTCCAAAGTATTTCCGCTATCACTTGCGACCACTACAACATTTCTGCCCCAAACGGGTATACCCCTATAATATTGTGCAAGACGAATATATGCTGTATTACTCATTCTGCTTTCACTTTGCAGTTGAAAAAACATATCCGTGTCTGTTAACTCTAAATAATCTAAAACAGCAACAATCGCCGAATTGGAATCTGTAACACGCATATCCGTAAAATGTGAAACAAAGATAGTTTCATTTGGTGTTCTTTCTGTTACAGCGGGTATTTCGATTTCATTTTCGCTATTTCGCCAATGTAAAATCCCCCATGTTGCACCAACCACAACCGCCAGACAAACAATAACAGCTAAAATTATTTTCCCTTTGTTCTTCATAAAAAATTCCCCCTTATAAATTCGCCCCCTGCGCCATAGGTGCAGGGGTTCGATAAGTTATTTTGCTATTTTAACTAACCGACCCTACTGAATGTGTCGAAGAACTCGCCACAATCGGAAAGCCTTAAACGGTTGTTATCGCCTGTAAGTTCATAGTAATAAATTTCGGGCTGATTTTGTCCGTCAAATCTGAATGTTATGCGCCCTTGACTGCTTGACCATGTAAACCGTTCATTGCCCCAAATGCCAGTGCCGTTTGCGTTAAACTCGATTTCTTCCCATGTGTCCTGCCATACGCCTACCAAGCTGTTTTGCGAGCCACAGCCACCCAGTGTAGCCAAAGCCACCATTACCAATACTACCACCATGAACACGCCTAACCATCTTTTCGCATTTTTCCGCATGAGTCTTGTCCTCCTTGAAATTTTGTAGTAAAATATATAAGCAGAAGTAAAGATATACCGTTCGTTAAGTTACCTACTTAACGAACAAGCACGTAAAAAGCCTTGCAGTACAAGGCTTTCAAAAATATTTGACCCTAATTTTGACCCCGAATGGATTTTTTCTAATGGCAAATCGTCTGTCTTTCTATGTACATTTTTTTCAGCTCATCAGAACTATGCACATAACATTCCAGTGTGAATTTTACACTTGCATGCCCCAATATTTCACTCAATGCCTTAATATCGAATCCTAGGGCAATGGCTCTGGTGGCAAAGGTATGTCTTAGCACATGAATATTTGCATACGCTACGCATGCTAATATCAATAGCTTGGTGTATCTTTTTTGAAATAATCTAGGCTCTACATATTTTCTTGTGCCACTTAGCACATAACAATCAAGGTCTTGATTACCCTTTAATTTCTTTAGTTCAGACAAGAAAAAATCGGGAATAGGGATGGAACGAATTGAGCATGCACTTTTCGGCGTATCAATGATAATTTTCGTTTTGCTTGTTGCATTCAGATCAGTATCTTTAATTCTCTGCAATGTCTTGCGTATATGTAATAACCCTGCTTCAAAGTCAATATCTCGCCATGTTAAAGCGCATAGTTCACCTAATCGAATCCCAGTATATCGGGCAAGAAGTATGCCCGCTGTGCTGTGGTCTATATGAGAAAAACAATAAGAAACAAGCTTGTTATCGTCTAGCACAGATAAAACAGACACTTGCGTTTTAGATGCTTTCGGAATGAAAATATCGTTGTAATCAAAGTTGGAAATATATTTTTTACGCTCTGCAAACTCAATAATTTGGAGTAATATCAGTGCAATATCATAAACGGTTTTCTTGGATAGCCCGCTGTCAATCTTCGCTCGGATAAAGGTATTGGCGGTTTCGTGGGTCAGCTGATTACTGCCCATCTTTTTGAAATATGGCACAATATGCGCTTCAATATGCCCAAGATAATTCCCACGAGTGGATTCCTTTATTTTCACGCGTACATCTTCTAGCCATTCCATACAAATCATCTCTACAGGCACTCCCTGCAAGGAAAAAATCACTTCTGCTTTGGGTGGCTGTTGGTTGATATGTTTCAGTTTTTCTTTCACTTCAGCATAAGAATTTCCGTAAACAGATTTATATATTGCTTTTCCATCAGGTGTGCGCCCTGCAATATATCGACCCTCCCAGCGACCGTCTTTTCTCTTTCGTATGTTTTCTCCTCTGCGTGGCATAGAAAACCCTCCTTAAATTGACCACAATTTTGACCCCGAATAGAAAAAAATCCCCTCTATTTTACGTCTTTCATATGCCATAAAGGCAATAAAGCCGAAAATAAAGGGGATTACTAAAATATTTCTTGACTTTTCATGCTGTTTTCTGTAAAATATTAGGTAATAAGTAGGTCGTGGAGCGTTCGCAAAGTAGGTAACTTAACGGCTTTTTCGGGGTCATAGCAGATAAAACTGCTATGGCTCTTTTTTTAATTCTATGCAATTGCTTTGCAAATGTTGCAAAAATTCAGTTCTACGCCTGTCCATCTTTGCATAATAATAAAACTTGGGTGTATCCGTTGCATGTATCTAGGATGTATCCGTTAATGACGACACCAAAAAATAAATACCCGAAAAATAGCCCGTCCTATCTGTTCTCTCAGCCCCTTGACATATCTATATATTTATCTATTTTCCCATGTTGTGTGTGCGGGGTCTCGGCTGGATTTTTTAAGAATCAACCCGAGACCCCGCACACACAACATGGGAATACATGTCGGTAGAAATAAATTAAATATAGATGATGGGGGAGAGAAGATAGGACGGGTAGTCGGTGGTATAGGATAAGTTAGAAGAAGAATAAATTGTGTAGTAGTAGATGTAGTTGGTGGTGTGATGTGTGGAATTGGTAGAGAGGGATTATGAGATTTTTAGGGAGCTAGAGCGTTGGCGCGTTGTGCTGGGTAGGCACGTGGCGGAGCTTGCGGGGTTCACAGGGTTAAAGGCATGTCAGCGAAGATTGCGCAAGCTGATGGAAGCAGGTTTTGTGGAGCGCAAGAGGGTGCTGTATGGTGTGGCGGGCATTTACACAAACACACACAAAGCCAAGCTAGTGGCCAGTTTGCCAAAGCATAGCGCAAAAATCCGCATTGAGCAAATTCCCCATGATATAGCGGTATTGGACACAGCTATATATCTGCACAAGAAAAAGGGCATTGCATTTTCGGATATGGTGACAGAAAAGCAGTTGCACGGACTGGATGGCTTCGGTGTACGCAAACATAGACCAGACTTTGTGATCAATCATGGTGAGAAAAATCATTGCGTTGAGGTAGAGCTATCCCTCAAAGCAAAGTCAAGATTTGAGGGTATTATTCAAACGAATTTCATGGATTACGATAGCCAAATTTGGGTTGTACCCGACAAGCTGTGTAGGATATACCAGATACTTGCGGAGAACCGCAATCAGTACAATAACATTCATATTTTAGAATTACAGGAGGTTCAACAATGAATAATTTTATACAACGGAATGGGCAACCATTCCAATACTATTTTTGCGGTTGTTATCTTAATCGCAACCAGTTTTATTGCAATTGAGCATATAAAATCCCGCAGATTAAGGAAATTTTTCAACTTTCACAAGGAGTTTTCACGCATGCTAAAGAGCAGGAAACAGCCACAGCCCACTCCCCAAACTGGCACATTAGTGGGCTATTCGGGCAGACGTGAAGTATATATCCCCGACAATGCAAAGCACGTGTTTGTGTGTGGCACAACTGGTGCAGGAAAAACCGTTGCGCTGTCTAATTTTATCAAAAATGCCATAGATAACGATATGCCCGCCCTCATTATTGACGGCAAGGGTGACATGGGTGCAGGGTCATTGCTCGACATCACAAATCAGCTGAACAACGGCAAGAAAAAAGTCTATGTGGTCAATCTTTCAGACCCCGAAAATTCAGATAAATATAACCCATTTTTCGGGGCTTCATCAGCAATGGCAACGGATATGCTCATTAACATGACCGACTGGAGCGAAGAACACTATAAACTTAACACCGAGCGTTACATACAACGCATTTTGCAGTTGTTGGAGTTGGGGCAGTATTCGCTTTCATTTCGCAAAATCATCAAATGCATGAAACCCGACAACTTCACCAAGTTAAGCAATCACCTGTTGGAAAAAGGGTTAATCTCAAAAGAAGAACATGTAGATAATTTGGAGCTTTTGAAGACCAGTGGAAAGATTGCACAAAGCTCGGTTGCTAGATTTAGCACAATAGCAGAAAGCCATGCAGGGAAAATATTGTCCGATAAGGGCATTAACATTGCGCAGGCATTGAAAGAAAATGCGATTATTTTGTTTACCCTTAATCCCATGTTATACCCAGAATTAAGCCCCGCATTTGGCAGACTGGTGTTAATAGACAGCAAAATTGCCATTGGTGAGCTGTTCCAAACCAAGATAGCGCGCACGTTTTTTGTGCTTGATGAAATTAGCAGTTATGCAACCACTTCTTTAACTGACTTAGTAAATAAGTCCCGAAGTGCAAATGTGACTTGCATTTTAGCAACGCAGAGTTTGAGCGATTTAGATTTTGCAGTCAATGAATCCTACAAAGAACAGGTGATAGAAAATTGCAATAATTATCTTGTATTGCGCCAAAACAGCGGTGTAAATGCCGAACATTGGGCAAATGTGCTAGGCACAAGAGCAACATTTGACGCAACCTATCAGCTACAGCAACAGGGTCATGATGTTTCCCAAACAGGTCTTGGGAGCATGAGACAAACCAGAGAATTTTTCTATCACCCAGACGAGATAAAAACACTTGGCACAGGGCAAGGGATTTTTCTTTCTCGTGATAATGGCTACCACAATGCAATCAAGATACACAAACCATTTTAGGGGGATTTTGCATGGAAATATTGAAACAATTGGGCATAAAATCGGGTCTATTTCTGCGGTCAAATTGGGCGTATATCATTTGGTTTGCATTGCATTATTTACTAGCTGTGGCGGTGCTGACTGGCTTTGCGGAACATGAATGGCAAGCCTATTTGTGGGCGGGGATTTTCTATGCGGTGTCGATTGGGATTGCACTTTCGCCAGTGGGAGAAGCAATTTATCGTAAATTATATGGCGCAAATCCCATCCAAACCGAGCAAGACGAAAATTATCTAATGCCACTATTTGAGGAAGTCTATGCCGAAGCTCTAGAGCAAACGCCATCCCTGCACAAGGGCATCAAATTGTATATTTCAGAAGAAAAAATCATCAATGGCTATGCCATGGGCAGAAAGACCGTAGTGCTAACCCGCGGGGCGATTGAGAGTTTTTCAAGGGCAGAGCTTAAAGGCATATTAGCCCATGAATTCGGTCATATGGCAAATGGCGATACAAAAGCGGGACTAATGACCGTGATAGGCAATAGCGTGTTTTCGCTGATTATTCTAGCCTGTAAGATTGTGATGTGGGCGGTTAATATCTTGGTGTCACTGGTGACGGAGCAATATATCGGCGTTAATATCGTTCATTTTGTTATACGCTTAATTTTCGATTACAGCGTGGTCGCGTTCCTGTTTGTGGGTAATGTGATATTATCGCTGAACAGCCGATACAGTGAATTTCTCGCTGATGATTATGCCCGCCAGCTGGGTTATGGCGAGGAACTCAAGCGGGGGCTGTATCTGCTAAGCAAGCTACACATGGGTGGACGTAGGAGCGTTAGGGATTGGCTCATGGCCAGCCATCCGCACACGCCTGCACGCATTAAAAGACTGGAACGCAAGTTGGAGCTGGAGCGAGTATAAGATATGTACATTTTTCAATTGTGATTTTTGTACATTTTCGCTTGTGATTATAACGGCCACTATAAACCCTTGCCCCCTTAGTTGACAACATGCAGGCAAACGAAAAGAACCCTTGCTAATCCACAGAGGAAAAGCGGGGGTTCTTTTTGTGTGACTGCGTAAACTGGAACAGGGGGCGATTATTTCTTATGTTGAAAATTCACGCAACCAAAATCTTTGTTGGTTCTGAATGTTGCCATATGGCTTTGATAATCCCAATATATTACGTGTTTTTCCTCTATCGCTGGAAAGGTTGCCATTCCGTCTTTATATATGATTTCTGGTTCAATATCCCCGATATAAGCAAATTTACTATTTCTACACATTCCGAAAATTCTCACTATCGTGCACCCAGTACCTGCAATCCTTACAATTTTCCATAACAAACCTCTTTCTTGAAACATATTATCTTAAAATTGTATTCAGTGAAAGAGCTAATATAACTCAAATTTGTCGCTATGGCTATACCAATAGGGTTCTCACGCAGAGAGGACAACACCCGCAAGGGGCGGTGTCCTCTCTGCACAAAAACACGTCCAGTCCATTAAAGCGACTGTTATTCCATAACTGGTTGATAGGGGAATATCTACTCTCTGCGTTGGGGAAGCGTTATTTTCTCATGCCGATTTTTTCGCCATCTTTTCGTTTGCGTGCAAGTGTGTCCAGTGGGTTATGTGAGCTAAAGCCCTCCTGCAAATCATCACAAAACATTGCTACATACTCTTTGACCATTTCTAAGCTTGAGTGACCCAAAATAGCTTGCAGGCGCATAATATCCCCGCCATTCAAAATCCACATTTTTGCAAAAGTATGCCTAAACATATGAATAGATGTGCTTGCAACCCCTCTTGTCTTGTTGAAATGTTTTATCTGCGTTTGAATTGATCCTTTACTGATGGGTGCACCATAAGCGGAACAAAACAGGTAATCGTCAGCATTTCCCTTGCGATATGTTAAATATTCCTTGAGCACCTTTGCCAGTTGGATTGACATGGGTATGAAATACTGCTTTTTATTCTTGGTATGGATCAAAGCAATTTGGTTGCTTTCAAAGTCTAAATCTCCAATTTTTAATTTAGACATTGTTTCAAGGCGGTTACCTGTGCCTAGCAAATAATTCACCATGACCCAATTGCGATACTCCGCAAAGGTGCATTTCTTTGTGTTAGGCTTTTGCAATAGCTTTTCAAGCTCTTGCTCTGTATACACAGGTTTAATCGGTTTTACCGTGCGAATGAGCTTTATTTTGAACTCTTGCAAATATCCCTCTTGCATGGCAAAGTAAAGAATAGAACGAACGCCCCTTAGATTTGTATTGATAGAAATATCGTTGATGTTCCCCTGTTCTTTCTGCCAACTGATATAATCACGCACCGTGTCTAATGTGATTTCTGCGCAGGGCAACATGACATCATGAAATTTGCTAAACGACTTAAAGCAACGTTCATAATAAGCAAGGGTATAGCTTGAAACATTCGAGCATTCCCTGTCGCGCAAAAATCGATTGAAAACTTCCTGTAATGACAGTACTTTGACGTTGCGAGCGATAAATAATTTCTCCATGAAATCCCTCTTTCTACTGTTAAAAGTATATTCGATAGGACTGGAAAAATTACTATTTAGCGACTCACACGATTACCCCAAAATGTTATAAAAAATCGTGTGAGTTTCGTTGCCGTAATCCTCTTAGGCATAATTTATGTCAAACAAAACCAAAAGTGGACAAACTCCTTGATACACAAGGACTTGTCCACTTATCAGTGTTTTGGCGGAGAGCAAGGGATTCGAACCCTCGGTACGTTTAAGGCGTACACACGATTTCCAATCGTGCTCCTTCGACCAACTCGGACAACTCTCCATTCGATTTTATATTATAACACATCTGAAGGAATAGGTCAAGGGGTTTATGAAGAATTTAAGGACGCAACCACAATGCAGGACGAAAGCCCGTAGGAGTGTAGTTAGAAATAAAGTTAGCAAAGCGAGCGCCGCCTGTATGGATAATCATCACTGATCCCGAAAGCACACCCAAAGCAGCCGTTTCCCGAAAGACACCAGGCGAACGCAACCACCAGTTAGAGGGTCTATCAACAATGCAACGAGCGATAGCTTCAGAATTTTCTTGAACTTCCCAAAAATCATTGCTTGTGAAATTAAAATAATAACTTACTTCCGCTAAAGTTAGCAGAAAAATAGCGTTGTTCCTATTTGCCGCGCCAGCGGCAGGCGTGCTAAATCCTCGGCCATTATTATCTAGAGGTAGCATTTCGGCAGCACTAGGTTCACCTATATATGTTGTGCGAAAATCGCTGCCCAAGTTCACCGGAATAGCAATTGTGCGCATGTCAGCACCCATTTTGTCCCAGAAATCTTCTAAATTACTTTGGATTTCCGCTTGCCTCAGTGGCACAAACTCATTAGTATGGTGATAGCGCGTGCCGCGACCGTGAACATGTTCGGTGATAACGAGACGTGTGCCATCACTGCGCATATAGAGCACTTGCCATGAAATATCCGCATCATCCGTAAATGTTTCCCCCACACCAGCAATTACAGTTGGTCGTATAAGCAATGAACTATCCACTGGCGTGTTGTCTAATGTTCCCTGATAAGTAATTACCGCAAATACAAGCGCGATAACACCGACTAATAAGGAGAGAAATGAAACCGCATTGTGTTTACGTTTGATGTATAAATATACAGCAAGAATGAGCAAGGCAACACCAAAAATTGCTATAATTCCAAACAGAATCATCACCTCCCTACTAAAATTATACATCAACACTTTACGAATGTCAAGAGCCCACTTGACACACACCTGCCATTCATGTTAAAATAGTATAAAGAGTGTGGGAGGGCGATGGCATGCGTGTGCGCGCATTTGACCAAGACAACGGCACATGGTTTCAATCTCATGTGTTAGCATGCATCAATTCGGGCTGGTATAGAAAATACATATTGATTGCGCCCTGCGGCAACATGAAAGCGTTTGATGGACTAGAAAGAGGCAACTGCAATGCATTAGTGCAACGCGTTATGACGGATATTCCGACGGAATGGGCGCTCCTGCCCTATACCCATGACGTGAATAAGCAAGTTACGGGTTTTGAGGATTTCCCCGAGCGGCTATATTGCTATCACGGCTATGCATGGCTGCTTGAGGATAAACACTTGCTGCTGCGCCTGCTGCAAGGCAAAGCAATCCCCACAGATAAGTCGTTCAACGACAAACTCCCCGGTTGGCATTATGTTTATACCCAGCAAGACGCCGATGATTTTCTCGCCAACACCTGCGACCTACACGACACCGTGCTTGGCAGCCTCTCTTATACTGGCGCGTGGCAAGTTAAAGATGGCCGTTTGGGCGAGCACGGCGGTGAGTGCGTCACCATGTTGTTCGAGGGCAGCCCATGGTGCAAGTCCGTTGAACTGGCGTTCGACGGCGTGACCGCACTCAACCTGCGCCCGCCGCCCGATGGCTACGATGGCATTATCCTTGATTCATCGCTATTTGTGCAAGACGCCCAAGTGTTCTTCGCCGATGACCGCATTGAAAAGCCCGACACAAACTGCAACGGCACATGGATAACCGCGCACAGCCTGCGCTGGCGCTTTGTGCCCGACTTCCCCCTCATCCGCCAAGAGCAGCCCGCTGACTACCCCGCCGTGCACGCGCTCGTAGAAGCCGCTTTCGCCACAGCAGCGCACGGCGACGGCACCGAGGCCGACTACCTGCGTGCCCTGCGCGAGAAAGACACATTTATCCCCGCCCTTTCGCTGGTGGCCGACCTGTATGGCAAAATCGTGGGACAAGTTACGCTCACCCGCACCAACATCACCACCCCGAAAGGAGAAATCACCCAATTGGCGCTTTCCCCGCTCAGTGTCCACCCGGATTATTTCCGCCAAGGCATTGCGCGTGCGCTGGTGAATCACGCACTAGGTATGGCGCGGCAGCTGGGCTACAAAGCCGTATTCTTATGCGGCGAGCCTGAAGTGTACACCCGCCTGGGTTTTGCGCCCAGCCACAGTTTTGGCATCCATCACGTAGATGACCCCCTCGCCGACTGGTGCATGGCACGCGAGTTAACGCGCGATGCACTGGTGGGCATCACCGGCACAATCGACATTGAATGACAGAGCTTGGAGGTTATAAGTTTTGCTTGAGAATCCAGTCATCACAGAAACTGTTAAAGCGATTGTGCCACAAACCTATGAAGACATAGCACATAAAGGATTTGTGCAAACTGGAAAAGCCATAGAAGGACTTGCTAAATTCATTTTTCTTCCTTTCAAATGTCTAGGCTATACCGCCGATGAACTAGAGAAACGTTACAAAGATTCACTTGAGCGTGTTAATGCTAAACTGGAAGGGAAACAATGTGTTCCTCCTAATCCTGCAACCGCAGCAAAATTGCTTGACCATATAAAATTTGTTTTTGATGAACCTGCGTTATTGCAATTTTATGAAGAATTATTAGCTAGTGCGATAGCTGCCGAAACAGCCCCTTATTGCCGTTCTTCATTTACATCAAATTTAATTGATATGAGTCCCAGTTTTACGCTCCATCGCTTACTTAGCTCCAAACCGCCATAGTTCAAGCATTATTTATGTAAGCAGGCTATACTGGCGTGATAGCAAAGATAATATATTTTACTTCAATACAACCGACAACCAAGATGACTTTTTTGCTGACAACAACCATGACTCTTCGCTAGACTTGTTAAAAAGTATGGGAATAATTAAATACGAACGTGTGAGCACAAAACGCCCCGACTCATCAGTCCGATATGTTGACCAAAGGACGTGGCATTTGTACGAATTAAAATGCTTTTTTAACCGCTATCCCGATGTAACCAATACAAATTCCTATAGAAGCCATCTTTTCGAACAAACAAGAGAGATTGAACGACCAGTTGATTTTGAGTACATGAAAGACCGTCGCGTTCTCAGATTTTTGGAAATTGAAACCAACGACGCTGTTTCTAAGCTGTGGGAAACAAGAGGCTTTTATTGTTGCGGAAACCTAAGATATATCCTCAGGTTGACCTCTTATGGCAAGGAATTATGTAGATGCTTGGGTATTCAACAAGGCAATACTACCTCATCAAACCCGTAGCACCTGAATTTGTCCCTCAACACACTAACGGGCATCACCGGCACAATCGACATTGAATAGGAGCAACAGCTATGGCAAACTTCACCGTGTGTGAAACCAACAACGTGTCATACCTCGATATCCGCATGGCCATGGTGCAGGGCTTGCGCACGCTTGAGGAAATCAAGACCGCAACCAATGCCTGCGGCGAATGCGCGGGCTGCAGCGAGCACCTGCCTTGGATTTTATCCACTGTTTGCCGCTGTTTGAACATCTCCGTGGCGGCGGTAGTCGAGGCCGTGCACAACGGTGCCGACACCGTAGAAAAAGCCTGTGCGATGACCACCGCGGGCACCGCACCGGATTGCGGCCGCTGCAAAATCTTGATTGAGAACATCGTGGCCATTGGCCGGTAGGAGGATAATATGAACCGACCAACCAAACCCTACGCCGAAGTCGCCGCATTGCTCGGCCAAGCCGCCCCCGCTTGGGAGGCACTTACCGGGCAAATCCGCTACCATTACGAAATCGACGAAATCTGGCAGGAGGGCAAACCCACCCACAAGCACTACAACAACTTATTCTTCAAGCGCGGCGGAAAATCTTTGATCTCCTTGCATTTGCGCGAGGGGTATTTCCTCGCTTGTGTGGTGCTGGGCGCAAAAGAACGCGAAAAGTTCGACGCACAGCGCGAGCTGTTCAGCGAAGCCATCTGCAACGAATATGACACCGCCGAAACTCTGCATGATGGAAAATGGCTCGGTTTTGAGCTGCGCGATGATTCGCTGGTGAATGATATTTTCCGCCTACTGCCACTCAAGCGCAAGCCAAACCGCAAGGTGTTGTCTGCAAGCGTTGATGCTTGCGGCAAACTCGACATCGGCATGGCGGGCACGGATATCACGAAGATTTTGATGAGCTAAAGGAGCACACCATGCTTATCCCCCACCTGCATTTTCGCGGCAATTGCGCACAAGCCATTGCGCTGTATGAAGCCGCCTTCAACACCAAAGCATACGACATCGTGAGCAATCACGATTACGACTCCGAAGCATACAACGGCGACACACAAATTGCTCACGCACGCATGCAAATTTGCGGGCAAACCGTGTTTTTGAATGACCGCGCGGATTTCGCCCATCCCGCGCATCTAATTATACAATTCCCCAGCGTTGAAGCCTTGCTGGCGTGCTACGAACACTTTAGAAAGAACAGTGAAATCATTGACCCATTTGAACCGGCGCCCTATATGAAGCTGGGCGGGAATTTCCAAGATAAATTCGGCATAATATGGGGCTTTATGGCCGTGTAAAAATCAAAACAACCGGAGGGCTAGCCATGTTTAAACGTAAGCAGCAAATTGAAGAGTTTATTGACGAAGTGCTTTCGGGCAACACACAAGAACGTGCACTAGCCTTTGTTACATATTTGCGCACAAATGATATGGCAATTATACGCTTCACCTATCACGGCAAAGACACGCTGCATTGGGAAGTGAAATACAAAGGCAAGTTGGTTTGCTACATTTTACTGGATGCCGAAAATTCTGGGTGGACAATTAAGCCCGACCATAGTGCTGCAAGCAGATTTGCGGACTACCCGATTGACGATGCCATGAAGGAAATCGCATGGCAAAACCTAGCTGTTTGCGTCAATGGCCAGTGCGGCGGCTGCGAGAAAGGCACAGGGATAACCCTGATGACTTTTGGGAAAGAAATCGAAAATGTCTGCCCTATGCCTTATGAATTTACCAATCCAAACGACTTTGCCTTGCGATTGGCGATAAAAATGATGGATGTGCGAAAAGCTGACATTAAATAAATTTTAACAACACGAGGTAACCCACATGAACCGTAAGTTATTCACTTCCGAATCCGTAACAGAAGGCCACCCGGACAAGCTGTGCGACGCCATCAGCGACGCGGTGCTCGACGCCATTTTGGCGCAAGACCCAATGGGTCGCGTGGCCTGTGAGTGCGCAACCACCACCGGCATGGTGCTGGTGATGGGCGAAATCACCACTTCAAGCTATGTCGATATCCCCAAAATCGCCCGCCAAGTCATCACTGACATCGGCTATACCGGCGGTGACATGGGTTTTGACGGCAACAGCTGCGCCATCCTCACCGCCATTGATGAGCAATCGCCGGACATCGCCATGGGCGTGGATAAGTCGCTTGAAGACAAAGCCTGCGGCAGTGATCTCGAAGGAGGGGGAGCTGGTGACCAAGGCCTGATGTTCGGCTACGCCTGCGACGAAACACCCGAGCTGATGCCCCTGCCGATTTCGCTCGCACATGCATTGGCTCGTCAATTAACTTTGGTGCGCAAAAACGGCACGCTGCCCTATCTGCGCCCAGACGGCAAGACCCAAGTGACCATCGAGTACGACGAAAACGACCGCCCCGTGCGCTGCGATGCCATCGTGGTGTCGAGCCAGCACTGCGAAAGCGTGTCGCTCGAGCAAATCCGCGCAGACGTGCTCGTGCATGTGATTGAGCCGATTGTGCCCGCCAATCTGCTTGACGGTGCCACGAAGCTCTACGTCAACCCCACGGGGCGCTTCGTTGTGGGCGGCCCGCAGGGCGACAGCGGCTTGACCGGTCGCAAAATTATCGTGGACACCTACGGCGGCTACGCGCGCCATGGCGGCGGTGCGTTTTCAGGCAAAGACCCCACCAAAGTTGACCGCTCGGCTGCCTATGCGGCGCGCCATGTGGCGAAGAATATCGTCGCGGCAGGCTTAGCGAAAAAATGCGAAGTCCAGCTGGCCTATGCTATCGGCGTGGCTCGCCCCGTCAGCGTGCGTGTAGACACCTTCGGCACAGGCAAGCTTGAAGAAGCGCAGTTAGCTACGCTGGTGCAGCAGCACTTCGACCTGCGCCCCACGGCCATCATCAACCGCTTCAACCTGCGTCGGCCGATTTACCGCCAGCTGGCTGCGCTCGGGCATGTGGGAAGAACGGACATTGACCTGCCTTGGGAACAGCTCGATATGGTGGGTGTACTTAAGAGCACTAAGCATATAGAGGCAAGCGTATGAGCGAAAAAACAGAATTGCAAAAAGCAAGCGAAGAAACGATGCGTTTTATGCGCGGACAATACATTGCCGATGAAATTGGTGACGGAAATGATACGTTGCGTTTTCGTCGTGGCGGGAAAACGATTTTGACGGTGTATATTTGTGATAGTCGCTACGACTTTCATGTGATCTTCGGCAAAGCAGAACGCGAAAAGTTTGAACAGCAACGCCATTTGTTTTCAGAGCAAATCAATGAACTTTATGACAGTAGCAAAACATATCACGATGGAAAGTGGCTTTTAATTTCTGTTGCTACCTTAGATGCTCTCGAATCAGTTAAGCAGTTAGTCAAAATCAAGAAAAAGCCCAACCGCAAGCCCTTTCCTGCAATGCATAAGCTTGTCGGCGAGTGCGGTCATCGTTGCGATTTGTGTATTCATTACAAAGGGCACTCGTCGGTTAGCGATGAGCTACTTGAATATGCGTGGACGCAAGTAAAATCGCTTTATGGCGGCGAGGGAGAGCGCGATATAAATTGCGGCGGCTGCGGCAACGACAACGGCTGTGGTCAAGAAACTTGTCTTTTTGACAAAAGTAAGATTATATCGAGTTGTGTGTCTTGCGAAAAGAAAGTCAGCTGCAAAACAAGAGCCGCAGGCTGGACTCCCGAAATACATACAGGCACAATAACTGCCGACCAAGTGACATGGGCAATTCTACCCTATGTCATGGGGCAGTATGGAAACTAATTATAGCATCAAAAAACACAAAAAAACAACCGCCCTGCTCCATGGCAAGGCGGCTTTCTCCTATTCCCTTTATCCCCGTTATCCTGTCACAAAATCTACTGTAAAGTTGTGCGAGCGCACTGTGCGCGAGCCAAAAAAATTCATGCGCGCCTGCCCGCCGGTGAACGTCCTATCCCCAATCCGCACTTGCTGCACATAGCCGTGCGGGCAAGTGGCCAGCACACGAATCCAGTCCGCAGCCTCTTCGCCCAACACGATGGGCGTGCTGGGAAACCTACGGTTGTAATCCTCTACCATGCGACGGATTTCCTGCTGCGTGAAGCTTGGGTTGCTGCGCTCCACGGTTTCGGGGCTAGGTCGCCCACCGCGCAGATATGGCGATGGCGGATGTCCACCCCAAGCCCATTGCGCACTGGCAGTGTGCCCCGCACTGGAAGCAAAGTACAACGCGTCCGCCACGCGGCCGTTATGGCTAACAAACTCGCCGCGCACCGTGTTAGCCAAAGCCAGCATCGGCTCATGAAACTGCTGCGCAAAATTTGATTCCCATTCAGCGTCAGACAAAATATGATGATTCACTTCCGTGGTGCGGAAATTATTACGCTTGGCAATGGTATACGCGGCCACCATTTGCGCTTTCATGGCTTCGTCCGGCACAGCGCCGCTGTGGCCAATTTCGCGCCAAGCAATGCGCGCAATATATTCATCCAGCGGGAACTGCCGACCCTCGTGCGTCACAAACGCAGGCGGGTTTGCATCGCGTTGCACGGTCACACCGGGTGCATAGTAATAATGCAGCAAAATCCGCCGATAATCCCAGCCCTGACGAGCAAACTCCATGGCACCTTGCTGGCTCATGCCAACACCGTGCCCAAATCCCGCCACCGCAAACTGAAAGACACCCTGCTCAACTGGCTGCTGTGCGGGCGGTTGAATCATTGCCGGCAAGGTCACCGGCAGTTGTGGCAGAATTTCTGCCTGCACAAAGCTAAATAACTGCCCCAGCCGTTGCGCTACTTCGCCGGTTTCTGCCTGTGCAACCACTTGCGCCACCTGTGCGGCCGGTGATTGCGCCTGTGGCAGCTCCACGGCGTATTCTACCGGCGCGGAAATTGGCCTCATGGTCAGCACTGCGCCGCCAAGCACAATCAGTGCCGTTAGCCCTGCCGCAACCACCGCACGCAAGCGATGGCGGCGCGGCGGCATTTCAACCACCTGTGGCGCAACCAGCGCAGCTTCTTTTTTATACTGGGTAAGATACTCAACAAGTTGCCGTTGTTGCTGTTCAAGGCGTGTTAGACACAGCGGCAACACAACCACATCTTGGTTGCCACAATGCAACGCAAAGCCGTTGTATAATCCATCGGGCGAAGCAAACACTTTGGCGCCCACCGGGAAGGCCGCGTCTTCGAGCGATGGTGCCAGCTGTAGATCCAGCACGTGAGTGCGCACATGTGCAGCATAGCCAAGCCCACGCAATAGATGAGCTTTCAATGCATGAAATTGCGCAGGCTCTGCGGCAATCACAAATATATCACGGCGGCGCAAAAACACGCCCAAGTTTTCCAGCAAGGCTTCGGTGGTCAGTGCCGCCACCGTGGGTGAGAGGTTCCCATCATAACATCGCATGCAAAGCTCCCGCAGAAATGCAACTTCCTGCGGCCACGGCTGTGTTTGCAGCGTGAGCAGCTGAATTTTTTTCATATTAGACTTCCTTATTTTTTCACATCTTTTTCTGGGAGTTCGATTTAACGTGAACCCAATATAACACAAAAAAGCCAAGAAATCAAGCGGTTTGCGCAAGATTTTCTCGGTCTTTTTGCAGGCTATTTTGCATTTCCCGGCATTTGCCGTCAAGTGCTTTTTTCGGTGGCGAAAGCAGGGAAGGCATTGCTTGAATATGTAAGCGACATTTTATCGCGCTAAAGTGCGTTCATGATGCTAGGTTACGCCACAACGCAACCAACGCCGCACCCACTGTGATAAAAAAAGCGATGACTGGTGCGATGAATGCTAAAATCACTGGTATGCCAACGAGAAACTCTACCAAGATAACCAGAAAAAAGAAGCCTGACATGATTGACCTCCTATATATTATGAGAACACAGCACCAAACAACAGCAACAAGAGAATCGGCAGCAACGCAACGCCACCAATGATGATACCCCAAGCCGCCAGCATATTCTGCCAAGGCTCACTAAACCAACCAAGCATAGAAAAATCCTCCTTTGTACTAAATACCGCGCGCCCATTGAATCGCATAATACGATGCCGCAACGCTTGCGGCGATAACCAAACAAGAAATCGCAATCGCTAGAACGGAAACACCAACTATCGTTATTATTTGCATAGGGAATTCTCCTTTCGCCATGTCTTTTTATCATTATACCACACCTGCGGTGAGCAGTTCGCGCGTTTGATTTGCACTGATTTAACGTTAGTGCCCGCGAGAAGGTATGTACTTATTATACCATAAACAAACATGAAAATCAAGGTGCATAGTGCGCAAAAACAAAAGCCACCCCAAAGCAGGGTGGCTTATTCTCTATGAAGTCGCCGGGTACCAAACATCGTCGGGGTCAAAGGGATTTTGGCGACCCTGACGGTCATACATAATCTGCGGCAGGCGCGGGTTAGGGTTGTTGCGCACTTGGGCGGAAGTTAACGTGGTGGATTCGCCCGGACGCACACGGCGAGCAAAGACGAACAAAAACGCATCCGGGAAGTCATAAATACACGTCTGCATCGTTAGCAGATAATCGCCCCAGCGCACATCAATATCTACCTCAACAAAGCTACGTTGACGAATTGTGCGCACAAAGCCATCAAAGTTTTCTTGCGAGGGGAAGTGCGGCGTATTGGCGCGGAATTGATGGAAATTGTCGTCCTGCACGCGGCCGTTGACCAGCACCGACCCAAAGATGAGGAATTGGTGCACATCACCGTTTTCCAGCGTGAGGGTAATCAGCGGGTTACGGCGCACACCGTCGGCAGTGCGAAAACGCGGCAGACGCGAGAAAATCGTGCCGTCACGCATGTGATGGCCATAGATAATCAAATTGGTAGACATGGGCGTGGTGCGCACGCGGTTGCGGAAATCAAAGAATGGGTTGCCGTGACGCGATGGCCGGCGGCGCAGGTCACGGAAAACATAATAATCATTGTCGCGCGTTTGCACCACAGGCAGGTCGATGTCTGCACCGGGCACTTCCAGCCAGGCAACCACATCGGTGTTGATGGCATGCAGTTCCTCAAATGAATAGCGTGCCACACGCACACGCGGGCTGGTGATTTCAACATAGCCCGGCTCGGGGTGATTGGGGTCATCGGGATCAAACTCCGGCGGGTTTTCGCGGCAAAAAACACAGTAGTCAATGTCCTCGGGCCATGGATTGCGGCACACACCGCACTCATAACCATAAACTGCCACTGGGGGTTGAACTGTACGGTTTATCCAGTGATGGCGCAATGGCAACACCACTGCCCAAACGGTGAGAAAAACAAGTGCTCCAACAAAAATAAGCGCAAACACATCAAAAAGAATTTTGCGCAGGCGTTCTTTCGGGCTGTCATCGCGCAGCGGGAACATGTGCTGCTCAAAGAAGGTCTTGCGCTTACGCCCACCGCTGATAACGGCTTCAGCGGCCTCAATGGCTTCTTGCGACTCGGGATGTCCCCATGGATTTTCGTGCATGATTTTACCTCACTATATCAAAAGTTGTCTGACTAATTCAAGAGCATGTTTGGCGGCAGCAGTGCGGTTATAAGCGCGGTCACTGCGACCGGTTTCAAGCTTGAGCGCTTTGTGCTGCATGCCATCTGTGGCGTGCAGAAAGATTAAGCCTGCGGGTTTGTCGCTGTCATCAACCGGGCTTGCCAAGCCTGTGACCGCCAAAGCAACACTTGCACCTGCGTTGGTAAGGGCTCCCAGCGCCATCTCACGCGCGCACTCGGCACTGACTGCACCGTGCTGCAACAATGTTTCATGCGAAACATCTAACAGCACCTGCTTGGCCTCGTTGGCATAGGTAACAAAGCCCCAGCCAAACACCTGCGACGCGCCGGGCAGATCAGTTAGTCTTGCACAAATGCCGCCGCCGGTGCAGGATTCTGCCACGGCGAGGGTTTTGCCCTGTGCATGCAGCAGCTCAAGCACAACCTGCTCCAATGGTTTGTCGACGGAATAGGCGTAATTTCCTAACACTTTTTGCAATTTTTTTATGGTGCCGGCACACATATCTTCTGCCTGCGCTTGGGTAGGTGCTGCGGCACTGATGCGCAGATAGGCTTCAGCGTCTTTGGCGTAGGGCGCAACAGTGGGGTTTTGCAGGTTAAGATAGTCGCCACACAGCTCGGCCATGCGGCCTTCGCCAATGCCCATGGTGCGCAGATGATGCGATACTATCACACCATCACCGCGCTGTTGCAACAGAGGTGCCAAAGCATGCGTGAACATGTGCGTAAGCTCGCGGGGCGGGCCAGGCAATAATGCTATAATTTTGGTTGCGGGTGGATTTGCATCCGCCCCGACAGGCACTTCGAGATAAATCCCGGGGGCAGTGCCG
>Ga0131853_10006788_pt1 | contig 20673 bp, 6 predicted proteins | sample TergutLab28metaG_FD_92764 | JGI IMG/M metagenome (GOLD analysis project Ga0131853, IMG submission 92764) | Labiotermes labralis P1 segment gut microbial communities from Petit-Saut dam, French Guiana - Lab288 P1 (version 2) (version 2) | ecosystem: Host-associated > Arthropoda: Insects >...
AACAACTTACTAACTGTATATTTACACACATCTGCTGTATTTTATTTGATTGCTAACAGTATCGCTACACAAAGTGCTGTAACAACTTACTAACTGTATATTTACACACATCTGCTGTATTTTGTTTGATTGCTAACAGTATCGCTACACATTGTGCTGTAACAGCTTACCAACTGTATATTTACACACACATGAGCTGTATTTTATTTGATTGCTAACAGTATCGCTGCACGTTGTGCTATAAGTCCTCAGTCTTCTAACAGTATCAATTCACTCGTGCCTTAAGCCACCAGTTTGCCAACGGTATCACTGCGCATTGTGTTACATCTTACCAGTTTGCTAACACGGCCGCTACATACGGGAAAATATTCGTAGATGACAGATCATACTAAATAGTAAAGAATTTTTTTCTTAAGTACGAATTTATTGTTCGAAGACGTAGGTAATAAATGAAAAACATTCATATAGTATAAATACTGTCACGGGAGAGAAATTTCTCGACCACTGATATTTCAAATCAAAATAAATAAGAATTAAACAGTTGTGAGAGCTTTTCATTTTGCGTAGTAGATAACTGATGATCATTCTAAGCTAATAATTGCGATAATAACGAAATGTCCTTCAGAGAACTCAATGAAACTACTGAATTTGTTGGCCTATTTGAAAACCTTGCGGAATTATTGGTAAAGCAGGTCTTCAAATGCTTTCAGAACTTGATAATGATAGAAGTAAAATTTGTCAGCTACAACAGACAGATCTAAGCAGGTTTGCGTGAAGTGAACGGTACGCTGTATCGTTTTTAAAGGTTAAAAAATTCAGCAGAGTCTTTCCATTGCATTCTACACCAGCAGGAACTTTGGGCAAAGTCACAGTTAATGTGGTGGAGCTAGAGATGGAAACATGTAAAAAAAAAATTTTAATTTGATTGAATCTCAGGCACTCAACAATTGACAAATTTACAGGCTTTCTCCGAGGTGAAATTAAAGTGCTGTGAAATACATGACAATATAAGGTGGCCTAGAAAATAAAATATACTTCAACTTTTCCACAATATTTGCAGGAAAAAAAAGCATTACATGGAAGTCAAGAAAGAGACTACCTCTAAATAAGTCTACGAAAAATGTCTGCTATAGTGTTCTGTGTTTATTTCACAGTTCAAATATATGAGCTCAGCACAAAGCTCCAGAATCGTTGAAAATGCCAAGAAGAAGCTAAGCATTGCACATGCCTGTAAAAGAAGATTTGGCTCTATCCGAATTTAGATGTACTTAATTATTTTCCCAACATGAAACGACACTTGGAGAGCAGTGAATCTGGCGAAGATATTTTTAAAGAGATGAAACGGTGCAACAATTGCAACAAGGTTAATTGACACTAGAAGTAACAAGTTAAACATCGAGTGTCAAGTAACGTTTGCACCTTCCGTTGTAAAATTTATTTTCCTTATGATATGTTTGCGACAAATCAACCAGTTGCAAATTCTCGACCACTCGTAAAGAAATATGAAGAATTGCGACGAAACTGCTTAAAACGGACTTCAGAAATACATGAGTTATTTTGGCTTTGCTTAAATTGGAGGCGATTTGGGGTAATATCAAGAAAAATTGGTGTTTACATACGAAATATTAATTTTGAGCTAATCGAGAAATGAAATTGCTATGTTACAGAATGTTCCAAAATATTACACGCATTGAAACCTACATTTGTGTTAGCAAAGTCACTGAAATTTTATTTTAAGCAATGAGAAGATAGCCGTTAGCACGACCGTCTTCCTTGGATAAGCTTATTCGTACGAACTATTGAATATATATCCATCAGGCCTGTGAAACTACTGTGCAGATGAAAACAGGAATAAATCTGCTGCTGTCCAAACGACATGAAAACGAGAACTGGAGAGAATGCAGACCACAGTGCCTCTCAGTAAGTCCATCTTCACGCAGTTTGATTCCTGGAAGCATGAAAGTTATCTGGCAGTACTCCAGATTCGTAAAAATTTGGCACCGGATATAATAAAGGTTTACAACCTCGATTCTAATAAAAAAATATATATTAGTTTATCCTTGAAATTTTGTCCAGAGGAGACATTTTGGACTTGACGAAGAGGATATAACTACAGTTTAATGATAATTACTGCAGTTCTCAAATGTGACGGGAAGATGCAAGAAGGAATATTAATATTAATAAAAAAAAATCCAACTAGATGCAAAAGAATGCAGTCTGATTTATTTTACTGCAAAAGATTTCGCAGTAAAATAAATCAGACTGCATTCTGTGGTGCCTAGTTCGATTTCTATTAATACTGAATTATGACGCACGGAACCATGAGCTTAAAATGCAAGAATAAATTTATATATAGAGACATAAAGTAATATATATATATATATATATATATATATATATATATATACACCTCCAGTCATAACATATTTCATTTTTTTCTATTTTCAACATAATTCTTATTTCGGCCACAAAGGTTTATAGTCAGGTATCAGAAATATAAATATTTGTTTAAAAATAAATAAAGTATGTAAATACGAAAATCTTATTAAGGATAAGATTTTATTGTTTTACAAATCCTAATATAATCTATGCAAAACATCTGCAGTGCGTGTTAAAACTATAACATTTTATTGCTTTAAAATTAGGAAATAAAAATTGTACTTTTAGTGTAAGTTACGTGTCTTTTATTTATACCCTAAATTTTTAGGCTCAACATTACATAATTTAATTCTCTTGGTAATATTGGCTAGTTGTTATGAGATGTTATCTTGGGGGCTTTTGTATTTGTTACCGTCTTCTATACTTCCTTGTAAAATCTGAATATTTTCTTGTTTTTAAAAAACAGGGTACATTTCAGAGGATAGTATAGTAGAAGGGATACTTGCGCGCGGAAGCATATTCTCGTAAATAACAAGCAATTTTTTTCTAAATACGAATGTCGGAGTGACCTTTCAAAGGTAGATGAACTCTCTTTTTTGTAAGGTGGAAACTAAAGTGATGCATAAGGTTTAATTGCTTATTTCGAAATGGTAACATATTACATTTGGGGGGGAATCCTGCATTTTTTCCATCATAATGTTCTGTATGGCATTCCTGTATTCAACGCTTTGAAATAGGTGCCTAAATTGTGTCGTTTCTTTCATCTACCAAGAAAGTTGTGACCATAATGTTCAGTTCTAATAGGACACAAGTATAGCCTATTCATGTTACATGCACAAAGACATGTTAACATTTGGCCATACCCAATATAATATACATGAAGGTCACTCTTCATGACACTTTGATGATCTTTACACTAAGGAGATAAATTGTGATGAATTTAAATTGCAAGTACCAAACCAGAAACCTTCTGCGGCATGTTTGAAATAGTATAAATTTCAGCATTTGCCTGCCAATACGTAGGAAAACCTGGCAAACTAGCAGTCGAGATGGCCGGTCGCAGATCGTCATAGATACATGAAGAGTTTTAGCCAGCATCCTGACAAACAGAAACTGAAAACGCCCTAAAATTTCCTTAACATAAACGATATTTTTATTAAAAATTCCAATTACTCTCAAATAAAAGGTAAAGGTAAAGTGATCCCGTTACAGGCCCGTTGTGGCCCAGAGGGTGGGTAGAGGTATAGCTCTGCTCTTCCATGACCTCGGCGCTAGAAGGGAGTGAGTGGTCAGCAGCACGTCCCGGCCGCACTTTACCCCCGGGAAAGACCCAGTACCCATTTTACAGGAGGCTGGGTGGGCTCCAAGGCCGGTCTGGACGGGCGGAAAATCTCGTCCCCACCGGGATTCGAAAACTACACTCAAATAAAATGCATTAATAATTATATTAATATATGCAAATTACATTTTTTAAATGTATCTCAAATGTGTTCTCTAAAGACCACCAAATTATCCTTCCGAATTGTGTATTTTTTTTTTTTTTGCTTTAACTGGCAAATAAACATTCTGCGGTCCTTATTTTAGGCCTCTGTTTCTCACAACTCTGGCTTCTTTATTTCCATGAAACTGCCATCAAGAGGACAGCGGGAGAAACCTGGAAACCTTCTAACAAAGTTTTGCAATTTTCCTCGTCCCCGTTCCAAAATAAAGTGTTTCTCCCTTCTTCCAAAGCTTCGCTTTTCGTCTGTTCTTCTGCTACAAACCGCTACTGTTTCACTTTTGTTTATTCGGTATTCAGTAGGGGTAAAACTTTTCAAAGTTGGACTTAGAAACGTAAGAAAGTCAGCTATTAGCTACATCTGCATGAAATCAACCGACAGACCAAATTTTATGGATATATTCCTGAATTTATTCAGAGAAACAAATACAATAAATAAATATTTTCTCTAGGCAAAAATGTTAAAATTATAAAACTAAATATTTGCATGTTCATTCATCATCAACATTTAAAATTTTAATCAGTTTCTTTAACAAGGTAATGTACATAAATACATGTGTTCGTGCATGTTTTTTCGTTTGCTATTTTCGTCAAGTTATACAGTATGACTTGAACTGATTAGATGGTCATTCATTTCACTACTCTCATAAAACAGGAGGTATGGAGGATAAACCGTCCTTCTTTATTTAGGGATGAATACTTGAAGACTCATGGGGGAATGGAGGTAAAGCTGCACATATTCTTTACCTCGACAGCTGAAGAAGAAGGTTCGCTTTTTTTCCCCAAGCCTGCACATAACCTTATTTTTTCGACGTAAAGTCGTGCGTCTGGGAGCTGCGTTGTTTAGCGTCGGCAGCGGTCCGTAATTTCAGTTTGGTGTCAAACCACCTATTAATCCCCCTGGCTTGCTGGCTACGTGACTCTACTCAGGAGGAGCTGCAGTACCCAGTAGGGAAGGCGACATAAACAAATACGATAATAGCTAAACAGTCTCGACATTTGTGCAATTTTGGTTCCGAATAGTTGGCATTTTAAAAATTTCCGTTTACCTAAGAAATATTTTTTGAGCCCACCCTTACTCCTATACATTGTATTCTGGGTGTCTTTCACGGAGGTAAAGCGGCCGGAGCTTTAAGTCAACCTCTCGCCTCCATTTAGTGCCAAGGGAATGGATGGAGCTGTACTTCTACTCCCCCAATATGCCTTCATGGCGTAGACAAGAAAAACTTTATTATTCCTTATAATACTGTCGTAATCGAATAATAGTTTATTCATGCAGCCGCATTTTCAAATAAAAAATTTCGTAGTACAAATTCTTCCACATAATCTGGTAGTTATTTAAACAGTTTTTAAGAAATGCGAGAATTCGTCACGTTGTTCAAAAGAACTCGCCACTCCTCTGTATATTAGTATGTTGTATCCAGTTCATATCTTCTAAAAATATTCCTCTAAGTCCCATACAGTTCCCAAGATTATGTCTATGCAATATTTGCTCTTGGTATATGAAGCCGTTTAGCCTGCTAGATAAATGTGGAAAATTCAGAGAAAGTTGTTAATATCCTCTTTAACCCTGAAGAAGACAAAAGCATGTTCTGCCATTATTATGGCACATATATACCAGAATGCGTGAAGTCACATTCTAGAAGATACTCGGTTTTAGTACAATGGTATCCTACTTCTGAGATTGGTATTTTCTTTAGAGTTATACTGACCAAACACGTATTAAAATTTTTAGACATTTCATCCTACTCGTTTTCCTAGATAATCAAAGATGCACAATTAATTGGGTCAAATCACCGCAAAATAATTAGTTCACAGATCAACTACATGTTTCAACCAAACCTGGTCATCATCAGTATAGCCAAACCCAGTACAACTATGGATATATTTGTCTCTTCTTCCATGTGACCGGCCTAATGATGACAGGTTTTGTCGAAAAGTGCAGATGATCTGCGAAACAATTATTTTGTGTTTCGACTGGATTGGCCTTGTAACTTTGATTAAAATAAAGGATTCATTTCGACCATGGGCTCATCCCATTCTAAACCCATCCTCTTTCATTGTGTCACGATAAATATGTCACCTTTAAGATTAGTCCCATAATATAATACAAATAAACATTTTCCTTAGTAATCTCTTCTGCTGAAGCTTCCGAAGCTATGGACGGCTTCGCTGCTCCAGAATGCTTTCTGGATATTAGTAAGGTCACTGAGCATTCCTTTGAGGTTTTAGCAAGGCTGTTCTAACAGTCTGCTGCTTTAAACCGAGTTCATTTTACTGGATAAAATTATCACAACACTAATAAAGAAACAAAGTCTAGAGAAAGATTTAATTCAAACCCCAGCCCGACTTAACGCATCTAGAGGGTACTGGTTTAAAAATTCCGTGAACTACATGCGTTATATCTCTCCTCCAGGGCATACTAGAATTACTTACAAAATTTAAATCATGTATCAGTCCCTGTGTGTAATTCTTATATCAGCAAGTTGTATGATAGAATGGAGCTAAAGCATCAGGCATTTTTAAGCTCGGTTTTGGTTGCAAATAAGGTGTCAAATTTATGAAGATGTGTTTTTATCCCTCGGGGAAAGTGCTGAGTATCTCTTGAATAGGAACCTCTTAAGGGACTTAGAGCCAGTCTGGGCTCTATGGATTTAAGGAATGTCCCTACACCGTGCTGGAAATCATACCCAAATTCCTGGGTAATTCAGCGCCTAGCTTTGTCAGTACACTCACTGAACTACGTAATACCACTCATAAGACACAATACCCCGCGCTATAGGGGCTGCATATATGAATTCTACTATCCCTTACACACTTGAAAGATCAGAGAAGCAGGGTTCATCATTTGCTTTATAAAAGCTACAGCCAGCCTCTAACGTGCACAGACCTCCTACAATTCACCAATTCACTTTTATAAACTAAAAAATCAGAGTTCTTCGTAGAAAGGTCATATTAAATATGTTTTGAAACATATGAAGGTTATTTTGGATTCGCCTGGTTTAGAGTAGTGTAAAGTGCTAAGGCGTATTGAAGATGGTAATGGGAAATTCCTTTTCAAATGAGAGTGAGGGATTTTCTTGAGCGGTGTTGAAACCCTCAGATTCCCAATAAAAAAAATCGCTTGCGTGGTGTTATTAAATATACTTTTCGGATACTTCTACAATATACTGTTAAATTAGTAATTGGCTAGGTAGTTGATTTATTCAGTCAATTCTTTAGTTATTAATTTCGTTGCTTTGTTTGTTGGCTGGTTATTTGGTCGTTAAATAGTAAGTCTGTTACGTAACAACTAAATTACCTCCTTAATTACCTAGGCAATTAATAAATTTGCATGTAGTTTCATAGACGTGTGACCCAATAACGTAATTTTTAATTGTTATATTTTGGATTGTGAAATTATGTGTTAGAAGGGTGGAGCACGTTACAGTTTTAAAGAGGCTGATTCCAAACGAAATTACAACAAGGGAATTTTGATGGCAGAGACTGCCTCGCATATCTTAGCCTAAACTTAAGAATAACACTGAAATTGGTTTCGCGACACTCGTTAAGTGTGGGCCAAAGGCTGCAGGCTTTCCAGAAATTTTGAGAAAAATTAAACTAAACACCTGAAAAAAAAACGATTTCATTAAGAAATATGTACCTCCTTTAAAAATATTAGTAAATTTATTTTAAGTTAATATTTGCGACGGATTCTTAATTGAAGCAGAAGGCCATGGCCTTCCCAGACATTGCGCGGTGCGTTAGCTTAGCAAAGGCGAGTGGTGAAAAGACTGAAACAGCTAGGTCGCTGGCAGGGTTGCAAGCAAAGAATGTCAGATAACGATTAAAGAAGGATGTTTTTTATGTATCTCTACTTTTTTATATCTGTTTACTTTGTCTAACTTTCGTACAAATGAAATTTGGTAACCATTTTTACCTAGCTATTTCCAAAGCCATATTTGTGAAAGTTTTGACTTTCGGTAGTTGCAATTTGAAGAAAAGAATAACACTGAAATATTTACTGGGCATAAATGTTTCGCAATTTAAATCATGCTGACGACAGCGAGATTAAAAATTTAGGCCTTGCATGATCTGGTTTCATTATTTGCCAGCTTTCACTGCGTAGAATACATATTCGTGTCCAAACATTTTAACCATGTTATACAGTTTAACATAAGTGGTTCAGTGTCTGTATTGAAGGAAAGCTCTCATAAGATTTGTCATTAAATATATAATATATCTAGCCCCAGTCATACCATAAGAAAATGCCACTAGCCGCCACTCTTGTCGATTGCGTTAAGTCACCTCAAGAAAGGGAAACAATGTTGATTTTATATGTTAATAATAATTCGGTTTAAACAAAACAAAGAATTTATGCAGAGTCACGTCTTCAACGGTTGTCGCCTTGGAAATTCGTAAATAGCAGCAAATATTTCAGAGGATTATAGTTCTTTCATCCTAAGTATCAGGAGGTCGTAAAAGGATTAATTTTTGCCCCCGAAGACTTCAGTTTTTTTTAAACAATTTCGCGTGTTTTCCATTGACATAATTCCCGCGAAAATTTCTAGGAGTGTTTGGAATTTTTCGCATTATTTTAAAATGTTTACGTATTTTCTCCACGGTACCCCTAAATATCTTACGCGGACTCGTAGGATTCCGCGACACCTAGATGGGAGACGCTGTCCTAAGAATATGACTCACTTATTCCTGGCCAAATTGACAGAGAATAATGATATAAGCAAGCCATCCTAATTGAGATTTAAGATTCTTACAACAGTGACATATAAAGACTACCATTTTCTAGGACATGACACCATTCGGTCTGTTAGAAAATTTATCGATATTTCGGATGAAAGTCCTGCATCCATCATCAGGGGAAAGTCTCACATTCTGCCATCTTTAAAATAGACCCAGCACAGCCCTCCGAATTTTCAGTAAATTTCTACCACATTCTGTGACGTAAGTTGCAACTACACAACATTCTTCACACCTTTACACAATTACTTCCTCTTTATCAGAAAAACAAATCTTTCTGCTATAAATTCACATAAAATTTCACCTACGTCAGCAATTCAGTTTTCATACAGAGTGGTGGTAAATACATTAACCGTAAAGCGGTAGTCAGTTAGGCTTGAATGATGCAAGAATCGCAAAAATATGACATTTCTTTTACGATATATAGCCATTTAGTTTTGTGTGTTTACTTCCCAAGCACGGTCGGTGGATTGGGCGTTGAGAACCAATAAAATGACATTCGTGATATCCCCGTCTGTCTTCATGTGTTTTACTTTTGTGAGGTTGAAGCAAATACAGATTCTGCATGTCAAAACCAAGAACACTTGATAAACTGAAACGACTTCGAAATACCCACTTTCTACTCCGTTCTTAAAGAAAACTTCTCAGATATGGATCCTCCAATTTGCAAATTTTATGCAAAATACGTGGTCCTACTTTAAAGTCTGAACTCAAAGAATAATGCAAGGGGTTTATAATGGAACAAGAACTGTACAACGTAGTATTCAGTTAGGCAATCCAGCCTAAATGGTGAATTAATTTCAGTCAGAAAACACAAATATAACTGTATGCTAGATGATGGTATTTATTAGCAAAGTAAATAACTACATGTTTCGGCCTAAAGCGGCCATCTTTAGATTATCACAATTACAATTTTGCTCAAAGAGTGTCATATTTATGTCTGTATTGCATAGTGATGTTGAGATCTGATCATCGTATTACGTGTTACATGTAAGTTTATCTAGTGGGATGTCTAGTGAGTCAATGAATGGTGTGGTGTGGATCTCCTTGATTGGGTATGTATTAGGGGGGGGGTAGTTTACGCCGAAACATGTAGTTAATTACTTTGCTAATAAATACCACAATCTATCATACAATTGTAGTTGTGTTTTCTGACTGAAATTAACTCACCGTTTAGTCTTTCAACACACAACGGGGATGACACACCTTAGCAATACAGCCATTGAAATTTATGTACCTAATGTACAATTTTTCTCTACAAAAGTCTAAGGCATAATTCGCTGTTGCTCTGCATTTGGTTTAAATGTTATTAAGCTGTTATCACGAATACCGCCATTATAAGACAACACACGCTTTGAGAGTCCCTCGTAATGAGTTTCATGTAGATGATGTCAGAGTCGGTGGCGGTTATGAATTGATGCAGAAGATGGCAGAGATGGACGACGCTGTAAGACACGTTTTGGTCGGTGGTATTGCAAGAACTGTAGCGTTTTAGTAAGTTACTTGTATATTATGGGGACCGCGGTAGCACAGTGGTTAAGGTGCTGTGCTACAAATCAGAAGGTCGCTGGTTCGATCCCAGCTAGTGCCAGTGGATTTTTCACTGACATAAAATCCTTCCGATCGCACTATGGCCCTGGGGTCGACCCAGCCTCTAACAGAAATGAGTACCAGGAATATTTCCTGGGGGTAAAGGCGGCCGGTGCGTAAGGCTGACAACCTACCACCATCTTGTGCCGTTGTCACGAAATCTGGGAACCTTAACTTCCTGGAACCCTCTGGGCCACTCCAGGCCTGTAATGGGACTGCTTTACCTTTACCTTTTACTTGTATATTATAGAATTTGTATATATTGTGTTAATGTAGACTACACTTCTTTTATTGAGGTTGTCTATTGCCCGTGTATTTAGAGGCATAAGTGCTGCATGTGTACAGAAAGTGTTTTCTCAATACATTACACGATCAAACATTTCCCGATAATTCTTCAAGTGGCTTTATAGGTTGTTTACCACCAACGATTTTTCCATGGCAACATATCCGGACAAAAACGAGAGACCGGATTCAGTTGAGGGAAGTTCGTGATATGAGACATGTGACCAGTGAGTGAGGCTGTTAATCACAGAGTTGGCACGTAAGCCGGGGTTCCCCATTACTGTTGGTTGCTGTGTCTGGCTGCCAAGAGAGCTCTGTAGACATTGTTCCAGTCCTTGAACACGACGGCTTCCAGTTACCGGATACTTGCTTGCTATTTATAGCAGCAGTGAATGCTCGACAACACAAGTGACGCGCATCTCAATTCTGAACAAGCACGGAAACTTTCCAGATGTCTACCTTTGAAACTTCGCACACTTCACTGGCCTTCACGTGTTTTACTGCGGACAAGGATATATTTCTTCGAAGTTAAAAAAATCTCAGATTACTGTCTTCTCGTTTGTCAGGGCGTTTAGTTTGGTAACTGGACACTAACTTACCGCTAGAAACTGCTGCCTCCATCTCCAGGGTAGCGGAAGTTGGAAGCAACACTTACCATCGAAGTATTGTAAAGGTAAAGGTAAAGTTCACCCTAGAACAGGCCACGAAGGCCCATAGGGGAGTAGAGGTTTAGCTCTACTCTTTCTTTAACTTCAGTGCTACATGGGGGTGGGTGGTCAACGCCACGCTGCGGCCGCGTTACCCCCGAGAAGGAACCGGTACCCACTGTACAGGAGGCTGGGTGGGTCCCAGGGCCGGTCAGGACGGGTGCGGAAAATCTCGCCCCTACCGGGATTCGATCACCGGACCGTCCAGCCCATAGCGAGTCGCTATACAGACTGAGCTATCCCGGCACCCCGAAGTATTGTACCTCTTTGCCAAAATGAGCTGCGTAACTTGTAAGAAGGATGTAATATTCACCGACATGAGAATCTCAAAAATTGCATGGTGCTCTCGGACTATGAAATAACTTGAATTACATGTACTAATGTTTTCTTGAGTGTTCAGCATATTGGAAAATACTACATTCATGGAAGGAACGAAAAATTCATGCGTAATTTTGGACAGATCACTTAAAATGGAAGACAATATTTCAAGTATCTAGATGTAGATCATAATATAATAATACAAAAGGTATTAAAGATAGAGGATGAGTTGGTGTGGATTGCAGTATATATATACTTACCAAATAATATTCGGGTGATCAAATCAAGAAGAATACGATGGGCGGGGCATGTAGTACGTACGGGAGAGAGGAGAGGTGCATACAGGGTTTTAGTGGGGTGGCCTGAGGGAAGGAGGCCATTTTGAAGACACAGATGTAGATGGGAGGATGATATTAAAATATATATGCAAGAAGTGGGATGGAGAATTATGGAATGGACTGATCTGGTTCAGGATAAGGACGGGTGGCCGGCAGTTGTGGATGTGGTAATGAACCTTCGGATTCCATCGACTACAAGGAAATTCCTTGCTAGCTAAGAACCTGTTAGCTTTTCAAGAAGGATTCTGTTCCATGTAGTTAGTTAGTTAGTGTTGGCAGTATTTAGCTGCCTCAGGATAGGAGCCAGTGATGGGCTTTTCGCACAGGTTTAATCTGTGGAAGGGGGAATGGGGGTAAATTCCCCCCTCCAATATTTCTTCTACATATTAAATTTTTGCTACTGATTTGAAGAGGGGCCAATATAACGAGTTGACTTGGAACTTAAGATCTTACTATAAGCATGCTTATAGTAAGATCTTAAGTTCCACTAAGACAACCTGAAGATGGCCAATACAGGTCGAAACATGTAGTTGTTCATTATATAGTCATTAAATACACCTCATGTGACACAGTTTTGTTTGACTACATACCATTTTCCAAGTTTCACACACACAACGGGCATGACACACTTCCTAGATAACGAGTTGAGGTGAGAGTCTGAGAAAGTGTTGTATGGATATCGGGGACTGGTTAAAACCAATTTCCCCCTCTGTGTGATTTGACACCTTGAGAGCTGCGCTCTTCTGGACTACCACGCAGCTTGTAGTGGTAATTCCTTAACAATTCGCTCCGTGTGTTGACTCCCACAACTCATAGTCCCCAACCCCTCCATTGTTATTAGCCAAGTTAGGTCTATGGTTCCATCATATTTATAAAAGCACTCTGCTCCATGGATTCCCTCTCACTGCCGCCCCCACGGCGTAACGGCCACCAGTGCGACAACGATTCCTCGTTATGGATGCTTCACCGTCACACTCAGACACACAACACCCTCTAGGACTTCTTTGGATGAGTGATCAGCCCGACACAGGGACTTCTAACTGACAAAACAAATCACAGCAAACAGACATCCAAGCTCCCGACGAGATTCGAACCTGCAATCCCAGCAAGCGAGAAGCCGTAGACCCAAGCCTTCGAAAGTGGGGTCCATGAATTTAGTTATAGAAAATATCTGGAACAAAGGTATGAAAATAATTCTACATCTGCCGCACCTTGCATGATGGAATTCGTTTCAGAGAAGTCACAGTAAAGTTACGGAAGAAGCACGGGACAAATTTGATAGGTAATACACAAAATTGCATGTAGCACAAATATTTAGAGCAAGCTTTCCATATCAGTCGAGACTGACCCAGAAGTCCATCCATCCATCTGTATTATGGGCACCGGGTGCCTGTTCCGGGAGTGCAGTGACAGAGGCATGGCGTTCAATACACTCCCACTTGTAGCGTCGAAGTTGTACAGGGATTCCAACAAGTTCATCCCGGATTTTAATCCAGTGCCTACCTGGACATGTAGGCCGGGTAGCTCAGTCGGTATAGCAACTGACTACGGGCTGGACGGTCCGGGATCGAATCCCGGAGGGGACGAGATTTCCCGCCCTTCCAGACCGGCCCTGGGGCCCACCCAGCCTCCTGTAAAATGGGTACCTGGTCTTTCCCGGAGGTAAAGTGCGGCCGGGGCGTGCTGCTGACCACACACCCCCTTCTACTGTCGCGGTTATGGAAGAGTAGAGCTATACCTCTACCCACCCTCTGTGCCAAACCGGGCCTGTAACGGGATCCCTTTACCTTTATCTTTTACCTACCTGGACATGCTGCAGTTCTATGCACTACCTCAGACTGACTACCCATAACCACACAGTATTCTACAACGAGACAGCGGTCCCCGCTCGTTGGGGTTAACCTGAACGCCCATACCTCGACAATAATTTTCCGGGACGAGAAATCAGCAAAAATAGTTCATTCCCTTGGCCTCCTTCTTCCCCAGACATACCACCAATGAGATTCTTCATGTGGGGTTATTTCAAGCGAACTGTTTACCAGCCACCATTTGGTGGAATTGATGACCTGATGAAGCGTAACCATAAATAACTCTTCATATTCACATGTTCCTCAGAATATGACAAGAGCTTGAATATCGACTGAACATTCTCCGTGCTACCAGCGTTGCCCAAACTACGGTTTACGAAGGCTGAGTTAAAAACTTTCCAGAGTTTGACTATACGCCACAGCAAGATGCGTGTGTCTGCCTAAGTTTGTTTAAAGAATCGTGTTGTCTTGAATCTCTGGACGAACTTCGTGGACGCACTGTTTTGCGGTAGAGCTGTGACACTAGGTCTCCTCTGTTCCTGCACGACATTTTATAGAATAACCTGTATGTTGACAAATATTTAGCTTTCATTTGAAATCCGTCAAGTAATTTTGGAGATGACGCAAGAAGAAAGACTGACAGACGTACAACACGTGGTATACACCATTTTTAACTTAAACTCAAAGCTGCTTTTACTAACCCACACACATCCGTACTAGAGACCATGCGGCTAATGTTGTTTGGAGAAATGAAGGTAGCTTTTTGCGAGAATGTAAGAAACATAAATTCGCTGTGCGGAAAAAAAAAATCATAGCTCAGATTATGATATTTTGGCTTGTGACAACGTGTTATTATTCAGTACCGATTTGTTGGGGGAATGTTTTTTTTTTGGTAGGTTATCTAAGAAATCTATGAGCCGGGTAGCTCAGTCGGTATAGCGACTGACTACGGGCTGGACAGTCCGGGATCGAATCCCGGTGGGGACGAGATTTTCCGCCTGTTCAGACCGGCCCTGGGGCCCACCCAGCCTCCTTTAAAATGGGTACCGGGTCTTTCCCGGGGTAAAGTGCGGCCGGGGCGTGCTGCTGACCACTCACCCACTTCTAGTGCTGCGGTCATGGAAGAGTGGAGCCATAACTCTACCCACCCTCTGGGCCACACCGGGCCTGTAACGGGATCACTTTACCTTTACCTTACCTAAGAAATCTACAATTATCTAAGCCTTTACCTTAGAATAATATAAAGACTGAAGAAATATAAAAAATAGTAAGTAGGTTTAATTATTAAATATATTATAATTTTAAATATCATTATATTTGAGATTCGGAAAGGAAGTGATCTTGGCTCATTTGAGGTGCTATCCAGATATATTTCAGGATATATGAAGGAAAACATTTAAAAAAAATATATCAGAGTAGGCGCTGGGATTCGAAACGTTGTCTCCGGGAATACAATTTTAAAAAAATCATCTCTAGACCATGATATTCGTTGTCTAAGGTACAACACCAATAAGTGACCAAGCTATGAAGTTCTCAAAACTTAATAATGCAAATTCTTGTATCAAAGCATATTCCTTGTATCAGAACGAAGTTCCTCTTCTAGTCTAAAGAGTATACATTAAAATGGGGCACGGCTTACTTTGTTTCATAAAACCTTTACTTTTTCTCAACAAATGTTTATTTTAATTTCCCTGCTCACAATATACATAATGTTTTTGAATGTCTTCTGACTTTCTATAATCCCTATTTTTCCTCCTACGATACCCAACTCGGTCGCCTAGTAACTACCGGCGCTCTGCTCTCTATCGATTCTCTTACTCGGCGATGATCGCAGCTTCCGCCCTTCAGGCGATCTCTGCACTCCCGTCTGTCCAATATCCAAGAACACTGGGTCTGTGCAAAGTCAGTCTGCCATGCTGTTGTAGTAAGTTTAGGTCTATCGCAACATGAATGGGTTGATATATTTGTTGTTAGGTCCATTCTGTGCGCCTCTTTCCGAACTTTACAGCTTTTTGTCCACTCTCAGTTTAAACCCAATGCTTTCTACAACTTCCAACACAGTACATATTTAATTATATGTAAGCAAGAAACTTCTTCAACGATCCGTTTTATCACTTTCATGTTGAAGGAAGAAATTCATTCTGCAAAATAAATATAAAAGATACACGCTCGAATGATTTCGCTTGAATTCAGTGACATTTTTGAAAATATTTTGTACACAGTGCGATATTTGAGGTTCTCACGACCGTGACTATGAGAATTAATGCCTGCTAGGGCGAAACGTTGTGCAATCTGATAGAAAGTTAAGGCCATCTCGAGGGGACATACTGTCAATCTTCATGTCAAGCGGTGTAGTTCGGTAGATAGTGTCAAACGCTGTGGAGGAACCTGCTGCATCTGTGTGTATATGAAGTAGTGTAGTTTAATATGAACATACCGGCGTTTCGGAAAACTCTGCTGCCTCCCTGTGTATGACATGGTGTCGTTTAGTAGGAACACGTCGACTTTTCGGGAGAATCTGGTGCCTCCGTGTGTATGAAGTACAGTTTGGTATTTACATACCGACGTTTCGGACGAATCTGCTACCTTCACGTGTTTGACGTCGTGTAGTTCAGTAAATACACGCACGTACCTAAGTTTCGGAAGAAACTGCTTTCTGCTTGAATTCTCCCTTCTCTTGCGACATTGCGCCGCGTCAATGTGTAATTAGTGCCACACTTTTAGAAACAGCCCGATCGAATGTCCATTCATTGAGCAATTGACTCCTGACGAAGAAAACACCTCGCTTTCCCGCAAAGTTAGACGCTAATTTCCAAGTGACGGCTCGCCGTATCGTAGTAGAAAGCAGAACTTGTCTGCATCTTTGCTAAAGCACAAAAACGTGCTCCCTCCTGGTGTATAAAGAAGTTTAATTGGTTGCTAGTCACCAAAATGTCTGGGGAACCTGCTGTATCCAATTTTTAGACGCCTTGTTTTATGGTAGGTAATTATCGATGGTCCAAAGCAGGTTGACATCTATATCTTGCCGAAGTCTGCACGGCGTCACGTAACAGACGACCCGAATCTTATAAAATTGACCCCATTACATACAATGAGTAGCACAGAGGAGCAATAGAGGAATAGCTGTGCCAGTGCTTAATATCCGCGGTCGATAGGGGGTGGGTTGTAAACGCCACGCCCCGACCATTTTACCGGCTGTAAAAAGCCCCAGTACCCAGAGTGGAAGCCGTGTGGGCCTCAGGAAATCTCTCTGGACACCTATGGAGAAGAGAAAATTACTTGCCTCGCTGGAGTCCTAAACCCGGGCCATCCAGCGTGTGGGGAGTCACCGTACCGCATTCGTCGTCTTAGCAGTTGGTTCATGCTTTATGCTTTATGCAAAGACCACATAAATTTTTAACACAAGATACAGGATTAAATACAGAGAGGTGTAAATTATCCTTGCAAAGACGAGCTCGGTGCGCGACATGGGCCATTAGATCCTAAAATACGGCCGGCCTCGGTGCACCGTGCCCTCATTAACGCATTGAACGTAAATGTAAGTTAAAAACCCTTTCGCCCTGACGAGGCTGTAGTTGGAATTAAAAACCCCAGCTTAATTACAAGGTTAAGAGATGTATATTGGCACGGTAAGAGTGTTACTGAATACAGGATTGGAACTTCACAATTTCGTGCAACATGAATCAAATAATATAATATTCTTACTCTGAAACGTATCTACTGAAAAATTAATTGAATTATAAACCAGGATATATCTTCAATTCACAAGAGATCTCAATAATTAATATTGTATTACTATTGAGAATAAAGCTTTGTTATGTCAACGTTCACTCGTCCTGTTACTTTCATTTCAGGTCACATTTGATAACACGTTAATTTTACAACCAAGACAAGGTCATTAACGAATAATATCACCACCTACTCGCTGCACTACTTCTTTAGCACAATTTATGGATGGACAGGGTTAATTACAATCAATAAAAAAGAACTTTATTACTAAATGCGCAGTTGTGCAGATTGCCAGTGTTGCAAAATGTGTCTATCATTGACGCATACATCTACTGTGTAGGCGAGCACTGATTTTTAGCTTAATTTCCACATCTCGTAATACAATATGCAATTACGGCAGAAACATGTCAGTGTGCCCATACTGTTCTTAATGAGTTTTTGAAACAGATTACAGATCTGAATGAAACTTGGTGCAACCAGCATTGGATTACAAGCAACAAATCTGTGACCACTAAATGTAGGAAGAAGGCATCTTGTATTTTATTTGTTATTTAATTAAATCACTATATGTAGGAGCTATTTTTGGTATATTTTGCGGTTTAAATGGTTATGGAATGCCATGATAATCGTGTATAAATCTGACGCTTTAAAACACAGGGATTTGGTGCAAACAAGGAGCTGTGTGTAGGGATGTCGGGTGTTCTTGACCTCGTTCGGTTTGTAAGTAGACCCTCAGCGGAAAGATACACATTTTTTTTTATATAAAGCCAGATAATATCCATTGTCGGCCGAAACATGTAGCGTATTGTAAATAAAATATTGCTATACAATAAACTCTGCGCTACAAGCCGGGAGGTCACGGGTTCGATTCCCGATGGTGTCATAATAATTTTTCATTGACATGTCTTTCCGGCCGCACTAATGGACCTGGGGTTGACTCCGCTTCTAACAGAAATGTGTACCAGGAATATATCCTGGGGGTTAAAGGCGGCCGGTACGTACGGCTGACAACTTTACCACCTTAATGTGCCGATTGTCTTGAAATATTGGAACCTCAGCTTCCTGGAACACTCAGGACCTGTCCAGACCTGTAAAGGGATTGCTTTACCTTTATAGAATAAACTAAACTCTTGTTTGATGGTGTTATTATTGGTTCATTACTGTGCGAAGCTATAATACAGATATGCATAGTTATGTGTCCCATAATTATCGTGTCTTTTCATTCCTATACAGTCACTCCTTTACCCTTCCAGTCATTCATTTATCCACTCCGCTGCTAGATCACTCACTCGTCCACAAAAATAACAGCTTGCTCATTCACCTACTTCTTAAATTACCTACCTGTCACGAACCACGTCACTCATTTACTTACCTCATCTCTCTTTCATAGATTTATCGATTCGTTATCCCATCCTTTCACTCACTTACTCACTCGGTAAGTGTAGGAGGATTATATTCACAAAATCCTCGTCATTTTGCATTACAACCTTCAGCGAGATTCGCACAAAACTTACGGCTGTCCTTCCTCAGTCACATGATGGCAGGTTCTACTTAAGCAGACAAGTACTGGTACCTCTACCACTCTGAATACACAAACACGCCAATCTAGACTCATATGACTTCGGGCATTCTCCCGACTTGTGTCGTTGGCCTAGATTCGCTGACTTTAAGTGCGCATGAAGCTGGAGGCTTTGTGGAATTAATCCTGCTGTACCTGAATTTATTTATTTATTTACATTTTTATTTATTCCTTCACACTTTCAGTCACTCTCTGACATTTCCATCAACACTTTGACGTGCTCATAAACGTACTTTCGCAGCTTAGGCCTACTTTATTTCAAAAAGTTCTTCCATTATTAGAACGAATTTTGATTACGGTCTTCTGAGATACGGTACCGTGTAACTTTGTGAATACATACCAAAATTTCACGGTACTCTGCTGTATGAATTTTTATGGTACACTAGTCCTCTCTGTTTCACTCTGAATGTGGAAAGAAAATATTCACGAACGACATTAGTAACTGCGTGCCATGTAATTGCCAGAAGACCTTAGCCGTCATAATCTGTACCATAGTGATGTGTGATCTCATATTTATCAGATTTTATTGGTATTTCTGTAAGTGGTTAAAAGAAATTAGCTGAAGTCTCTTATAAAAATATGGCCGGAATAATACTAACACAGCTTTACGGACAGAAAGGGGGTCTTTCCCGAGGGCAAAGAGCAGCCGGGGCGTGAGGCTGACCCCTCACCTCCTTCTAGTGCCGTGGTCAAGAAAGAGTAGAGCTATACCTCTATTCCCCTATGGACCGTACGGCCCATAGAGAGCCTCAGTGACTGTACAAGTGTGCACTTTACCTTTACCTTTACCTTTACGGACAGAAAAACATTAAACTTTTGTCCTGAAAAATCATATTACATGAGGGAGGTAAAATTAAATTTTTCATTCAGCCATATTTTCTTTTTCTTATTACGTGCGCAGCAACATATCACGTAAAAGACGCCTCGGTCAAGCAGTGTTACATATGGACCTAAATGTGAGTAGACATTTCCTTCTTGATTCCGGAGCATGCTAGTTTATCGGGTGTAATAATGCGAAATGCCAACTTGATGCAACAAGGTAATTTTATTGATGTATTTTTAGCTCTACGTGTTTCGGGCGCATACGCCCATCACCAGGAGCATTAGATTTTGAGTTGCAGCATATGATTTTCAGCACCGAGTTTGTGGATGGGTGGTGGTCTTGAGAGTCACTGCGTAGGTCGTGTGTACGGTGCGGACGGTGCCGTGCGACGACACCGTCGGCACCGTACACATGGGAAAGAAGGGAATCCGCAAGACAGATAAATATTTCTCCAGTATTTTACGGGAAGAGCAAAAGGAAAAGATGTAAGAAGAAAATAAATGATACTTTTTGGAGTACGGCGTGACAGTTTGGAGTTCAGTCATAAATGCTAAGAGATAGACCCGATATAAATAAATATAATTGTTATGGATCAGAGCAGTTGCTTCTAAGAAGTCGTAGAGGAGAAAATAAACATGGCAAAAGAGGGGTGAAGAAGTACTGTGTATTAGTGGCTGCTCGGCCTAACTTATATCAACCGCTTCCCAGCTGAGACAGTCTCCATAGAAATAAAGTGAAATGCCAACTTGATGCAACTAGGTGATTTTATTGATGTATTCTTAGCTCGACATGTTTCGGGTACATACGCCCATCATCAGGAGCATTACATGTTGAGTTGCAGCATATGGTTTTCTGCACCGAGTTTTTGGATGGGTGGTGGTCTTG
>Ga0131853_10006789_pt1 | contig 20673 bp, 12 predicted proteins | sample TergutLab28metaG_FD_92764 | JGI IMG/M metagenome (GOLD analysis project Ga0131853, IMG submission 92764) | Labiotermes labralis P1 segment gut microbial communities from Petit-Saut dam, French Guiana - Lab288 P1 (version 2) (version 2) | ecosystem: Host-associated > Arthropoda: Insects >...
AACACCAACACACATCGAACCAGAGCAATACAACCCATGAAATAACTCAACAAATAAGTCGCAAGCTCCTGAGGATGGATGTATTAACATCCGAAACATGTTGAGAATTAAATAATGAAATAAAAAAGCAAGTGACATGAAGTTGGTCTCTCTTTATTCAACTGAGCTACTGTTAGATTGTCAACTAGATACCCCCTTCTTGGAATGAAGAATGACATTCAGAGGGAAATTCGTCAGAGGGAAGTAGTTTGAACTAAACACAAGAAGTAACTCGAGTGAATGGTGTTTTGCACGCCTACCTACTTTGAACGGACTGTAGATGCACGCGTTTGTCTGCTCTGCGCGGGTGTCATTCAGCAGTTTCCTGAGCTAACTCCAGGTAAGACAGCCGTTGGAAAAATAATGGTCTTCCAACTATTTAAAGAATTCTCGTTTTTCTTTTCACAAGAACACAAGATAACTCCTTCTTTCCTTAAGATTCATTTTGATATTACCTCGAAATTATGTCTTCATCCACAAAGCGGTCTCTTGTCTTCAAGTTGTAAAATCATCATTTATAACTTCTATCCTACACTACAATTGCCGTTAGAACGATGTGCAATTTTCCGTTTTTTTTACAATCCTCAGCGATGTGCGGAATCTAACAGCAAACGATGTAAAGTCAATCCATGTTCATTCGCACACTGCCACTGGCATCCAGCTGCAGAGCCACAGCCACGCCTACATACACGAGTGACAGGTGTCTAATTAAACGGTGTAAAATTTGTTAACTGCGATAGTGAAGAACGTCGTGGCGGGATACTTCTGTACTTTTATTTCTGCCACCAGGAGCTGTCAGTCCACAGTCTTGCAGCAAAATTTGGAGCTGTTAAACCGTACCGAAATCCTTAATCAGGTGGCTGCCTATTGTTGCTGGCTCATGGTGGTCTCCATGACGAAGCCTGCGTCATAATTCGGTGGGCCAGGACCGATTACACGCATGATGTCGAGCAATAGACTCTTCAATGTAACGGTTAGGTTCGAATTCTATAGCCTGCCATTTGTTCACAACGTCAAAGAATGAACCCCTGTGTGTGAACAATTGAATACCTGATCGCATCCAATCTCTCAGCGATATGTGAAGTGATTAGGGGCAGAATGGACAGAATGAGGAGCTATTTCACATCCCAACATTGTTAAGAGTGTACTCTTTGTTTGGAAAACATGTAGGGATTTGTTATTTTAGTAGCATATCAACGACATAGCTACTGATTTTTGACGTTCAGATAACCGTGCATCGTGATAAATTCTTATAATGAAACCAACTATATGCACAGATTCCTCAAATTGATTTTTGGAATAAAACTCTACATATTTTGGACAGTTCCTCTGTCCATCATCAGGAGTTTTTCACTGTACACGCAGCAATGGTACATGTCATAGAGGTTTGCTGACGGTTTGCTAGCAAACAATGGTGTATGTCATACAAGTTTGCTGAAAGCTTGCGAGCAGGATCAGGACGGAACTCAGTTCCGTCCTGATCCTGCTCGCGTCTGTCAGCAAACCTGTACGTCATATACCATTGCTGCGTGTACAGTGAAAAACGTCTGATGATGGACAGAGAAACTGTCTAAAACATGCAGATTTTTATTCCAAAAATATATTTGAGGAATTAGTGCATTTGTTTGGTTTTATTATAAGAATAGCTGCTGATACTTGGCACATAGGAACAGGATTATAATTCGTAAAATAATACGTTGCTGGATCTTGGAATTTATTGGCCATGATAAGTAATCGTGTCTGAACTGTGCAAATCGCACAACATCCGTTTTCATGACTTTGAATCCCCTGTGTACCTGAATGTTATTCTAATGTCTTAAACGTCATTTTACCAGTGGAAACTGCGGATCACCACTCACCCTGTTGAGACGCTTACACTTATCTTGCGATTTCGATGTTTGTTGGACCGTGCATCAGTGTGGTAACTGAAGAATAAAAACCAACTAGATGCCACTTATTATTTTATTGTACTACTTATAGGCTCAACATGTTTCGGGCACTACTATGCCCATCATCAGGAGCTTGCGACTGTAATATTGATTACCACATTGGTCGTTTCGTTCTTGGTTTGCTGTGTGTTGGAGTTTAGTTGCGGTTAGGCTGGAGTAGTGTCCGGGCTGCAGCCCGGACACTACTCCAGCCTAACCGCACCTAAACTCCAACATACTATTAGGAAACTTGTAAGGTTAATAAAGATGAGTCTGACTGAAATATAGCAGAGTCCGGGTAGGCAAGAATGTGTCTGACAGATTCCCTATTAGGTATGGTTTGAAACAAGGAGACGCTCTATCACCAATGCTTTTTAACTTTGCTTTAGAGTACGCCATTAGGAGGGTTAAGGTAAACCAGAATGGCTTGAAACTAAATGGTACACATCAGCTTCTGGCTTATGCCGATGATGTTAATAGACTGGGAGGAAGCATACATACTCTAAAGGAAAATGCAGAAGCTTTAGTAGCTGCTACTAGGGAGTTTGGACTAGAAGTAAGTGCTGATAAAACTAAGTACATGGTTATGTCTCGAGATCAGAATGCAGGACGAATTAACAGTGTGAGGAGTGATAATAGTACTTCGAGAGGGTGGAAAAGTTTAAATATTTGTGAACAAATTTAACAAATCAAAATTCTATTGCGGAAGAAATTAAGAGCAGATTGAGGTCAGGAAATGCTTGTTATCATTCGGTGCAGAATCTTTTTTCTTCCAGGTTGCTATCCAAAAATATAAAGATCAAGATATATAGAACTATAATTTTGCCTGTTGTTTTGTATGAGTGTGAAACTTGGTCGCTGACATTGCGGGAGGAAAGGAAGCTGAGGGCGTTTGAGAACATGGTGTTGAGGAGAATATTTGGACCTAGGAGGGATGAGGTAACCGGGGAATAGAGGAGATTGCATAACGAGGAGCTAAATGATTTATACTCCTCACCCAATATTGTGCGTGTGATAAAATCGAGAAGAATGAGATGGGCTGAGCATGTGGCGCGTATGGGGAGGAGAGGGGCGTGTATAGGGTCTTGGTGGGGAAACCGGAGGGAAAAAGACCACTGTGGAGACCTAGCCGTAGATGGGTGGATAATATTAGGATGGATCTCCAGGAGGTGGGATGTGGGCATATGGACTGGATTGGGCTGGCCCAGGATATGGACAGTTGGCGGACGCTTGTGAAACTGAAATTAACATGAATTATGTACAAAGATTCAGTCCTATCGCCAATAAACACACTCCTTCTCGGTTATAAGAACCAGTCAATTAATGCTGTATTGGAAAATAATCGCTGTTTCTTCTCTGATCCACTCAAAATACATAAACTCACTTTGTGGGCAGAACGTAGAATCTGTGAATATTAAACCTGGTGGTATATATAGAAAACACTGGGCTTTAAAGGGTTAATTACAAAGGGGAGAGATTACTTTTTAACTAATTCATGTTCTCTCACAATCTCACAATTCTCCCATTTAGACAGAAAGTTCTACCAAAATGTGTGCAAATATTGTCTTCCCTTTTGTGCTGAATTTTCCAGCTCTTCTTTCGTCTCGATTTCATTAGTGGAAGAACGCTGAGTGCGGAATACCATTTAGTACTTACTTCTCCTTATCTTATTTTCCGCATTAACTTTTACATAATCTTACTTGAGTCCATATATTTCCTCAGCTCTGTCTTTTGAGCATCCTACGAGTTAGGACACAAAATGCATTTGCATTACTTAATGTACTGAACACACTATAACATTGCACGGAAGTTATGTGCTTGATATCGAAAATTTGCATCGTTTATGTTTGATGTGAGAAGTGCCCCACATTTTATGTCTGCTGCACAGAATCGTTTGGTCTGTCCTTGAATAACGTTTCGAAATTTTCATGTGTTTAAAGAGGCTCATGTGAAGCCCATTGAATCTCCAACGAGAAAATGCCAACACAGTTTTTATCAAAAATGCCCAAAGTTAACAACGCGCAGGAAAGTCTAAATGTGATATAAGTGCAATACATGCGCTAGGAAATGTTGCCTTATTTCAGTTAACAATATTAAAAAGGCCCTCTCAACCCAGTGTTTTGTTGCCCGCGGGGATATTTCACATAAGTAAATATCTTTTAAGACTTTCGCTGGCAAACCCGAGAATGAAAGCAGAAGTAATTTTGAAAACTTGTGATGTGTTTATTTATGCAAACCTACATTTTGTTATCATTTTTTTGTAAAATTGTTCTAGAAATAGCGACAAATAAGTCTGTACCGTGCATTGCAAATTGTATACAAATTTTCTTTTGTCTTTCTTACATTATTTTACAGATAATATGTATAAATCTTTTGTAAAGTTGCATGTACAACAATACGCAGGCTTGTACTTACTCCTTCTTCATTGTGTGTACTGCAGTTCTTGTTGCGCGCACGCATTTTGCCGAAGCTCCGCTCAGCCCGCAAAAGCTCGAGCAGACCTGCCATAAGCTACACTTTCCGCTGTGTCACCGGCTGCTTTGTTATTAACTACGTGTATTTGGTGTCAAATACAGTGACAGTGACAAGCCTCAACACTTACATAATATATAAATACATTTCTAGCCTTCTGCTTTCAGTGCCGGCGAATTTGTAAATTCGGAAAGCTAACTCATATTACTTGAGTTTATAGACCTAGGAAATGTAGGACATGTTGTGACGTCACGGTCAACTGAACCTTGCCTCAGCACCAGAGTTCTACATATGCAAGTTATTGTGTTGCGTGAAGAAATGAAAAGGTTTTATGTTGAAAGGAGAATATCAATTTAACCAGCTTCTACTATTGATTGTCTTCAACGTGACTTGTATAATATTGATTCAGATAGGAAGATTACTTTAGCGTTAGGGTTGAAGCTATTCACACATCCCTGCTGGCCCTCACAGTGGCTGTGTTTGGGAGCCAATTGATATTCGCCTGTGGTGGCTATCAGTTCTATTACACACAGAGTTGTTCCTGTATAGTTTTGAAATAGCGTTGCTGTGCACAGAATAACTTCAGGGTCCTTTCATCTTAACATCTGATTGTCAATTAACACGCTCCTTATTCGTTTCTAGTCCCGCTTTGTTAGCAGTGAAATAAGAATGTTTTGTGTATCTGTGCACTGTGTTTGGATAGACTTCAGTTACTGTCAGTTGTGTTGAAATATAAAATAACAATAGATGTTCCAAACAGCTATCGAATTGTTGCTCGCCTACTAAGAGAACAGAAAATTTTGAAGGAAAAGAGAGCAAGAAATAGTATTATAATTATTATGTATTTCAGTAATATGTCCTTGTTTCTATCTTTCTTCCCGAATGTTTTAAACGTGAAATTCTTTGGCCCTTCTGCAGGAGAATGACAATCCTTATGCATACACAGTCTAAACATTTATAAGGCCTTCTCGTTTTATAATAAGAAATGTGAGTTTAACCTTCATCTGGTAAATATTTCTTATGTGTGTCGTGCTGGAACAACGTAAGTCCGCTTGCTGTATTTAACGTTCAGGTGACCGTGGATCGTGACAAACTCTTATAATAAAGCCAACTAGATGTAGTAATTTCTCAAATTAATTTTTGGAATAAAACTCTACATGATTCGGACAGGTCCCCTGTTCATCATCAGGAGTTTTGCTCTGTACACACAGCAAAGGTATAAGTCATACAGTTTTGCTGACAGCTTGCGAGCAGGATCATGACGTAACTGGTTCCGTACTGATCCTGCTCGCAAGCTGTCAGCAAACCTGTATGACATATACCATTGCTGTGTGTGTACAGTGAAAACTCCTGATGATGAACAGGGGAACTGTCCGAAATATGTAGAGTTTTATTCCAAAAATAAATTTGAGAAATTAATGGGTATAGTTGGTTTTATAATAAGTGTTGTATATGTAATACAGATATACGGAACATTTACTGTATTAAAACATCTCTGTAGGTTACAGCCACGCTCATTTCTCCTGCTTTTTAGAAATGAAGGTAGTATGGCGGTAGAATACACTAAAGTTTCTTGGATTCTTTTTTTCTTCTCGGGTTGCTTAGTCGGAGCTAAATATGCCAGAAGGTAGGTAGAGAGGCACCCAACACCACGTCAAGCTGTCTAGCATGAGCAGACCCCATCCTTGACCAAGGCCTGTGTTGCTGTGTTGCCACATTCACTCTCACATCAGAGCAGAACAAAATACAGTCCGCATTCCAGAACGTTATTGAATGCGTTTGTATTTGTACTTTAGAGATCAGAGTGTACATTTTTGTTTTGTTTTATGTGAGAGCAAAACGTTACAAAGTTGTAATAAACTTGTTACTTTACTGTATCTACTTCTGTTTTAAATAGATTGTTGTCCAAAACCATTCAAGAAATTGATTCTTTGAGGGACGTCATCAGGTTAAAAATGTCCGCAAAGAATTCAGATTTGAAGGAAAACAACAAACAAGTTACAGAAGCAATATCGAACAACCTAAAAGATGTGATGCTCCAGCTAATGGATAAGTTTTCAGGCTCTACAACGTGACATGTTTTCATAATCGTTTAATGTGTAATTTCTGCGCATGTGCAGCTGTAGTGATAAAATCTTTGTAAAATATCTAACGGTGGCCTTTCAGATATAAGAGTTTTTCGGATTATATACAGGTAAGTATTTACTGTCATCTGAATAAGGCACTACCAGCAAAAACAGAAAATACACGTCTGCTTAGTAGTAGTGTTGTGAAAGTTTCTAGAAGGCAAATTTGGGCTGGGCAAGCTAATGGTTTAGTTGCATCCAGACCAAGGTCAGCGGCTACTGGCTGGTCTCCAGTTAGCAGACAAAAAGTAGAGGATGTTATATGGCACCAAGACCTGTTGAATGTATGAATACTTCTCTTCTTCTCACCACATAACCGTTGAAATTTGTTGGGACATAACAGGTAAAGACGAAGGTTTATCTTCCCAGTTCATGCTTTGATGTCATATGGAGGAAGTACAGATATAAACAAGGCAGACAGATCTGTAAGGGTACCATTCTGAAGCAGACGCTGGACAAACCATAATGACCGTACTTCATTGTAGAAGACAATGAAGATGAGTAACTCAATAATCTTAAGGTTTACGCCGTGCATCGATGATATCAAATTCAAATATCACGCAGGAACCATCATCAGGGAGCTACAACTAGTGCTTAGCTAAAATTACAATTCCAGTTCAACAGTGCGCGTCGGCGCACCGACGCGCACTGTTGAACTATATTTGAGTACATTCGCTGGACAATAAAGCATTTTGTATAACTCAACTTATTCGTAACTTCTGCACTTGACGGAAGGAAGTGGTCAAATTCAAATCCAAGCCTCATTACCCCCCAAAAATAACCTCGCTCCACGGCTGCAATTGTATGTAGCACATTCATTGGCTGCTGTCCGTACAGTCGTGTGTCAGACCTTCAATCGTAAATGTCTTTGGTGTCGCACTTCCTGCATCATAGAGACTCTTTTCTAGTCTAGGTTTAAGAAATCCAACGAGATGCAACATTATGCAGATATTTATGTACTGCTAAATTACTCTACATGTTTCGGGCGTCCATCGTGCCCATCATCAGGAGTACGTAAAACTGTAGTTGCAGCCTCTGGTACAGATCATACTATCCGGGGAGCTAGCAAGATTGTTGCATCTCGTTCGATTTTTTCAGCCTAGAATTACGATGCACGGAACCACGAATATAAAATTTCTTCTAGTCGTCGAAAATCATAAATAGTGGCGCTTCTGTTGCCTGCACCGGGTCTAGGGCATGTCAGAGTATTTCTCGTCTTCGTATTCCGTGATTGTGCAATTAATGGTGACTCACTCTCTGCAAAGTGCGTTGTGAGACAACTTAACAACGGACCTTGTTTTGGTGTGTAACACTGCCGGGGAGGGTGTTAGCTGCAGTTGACCTTGACTTGTAATTCGAAAAATAAACGTCTGAAGAAATAGGCCTAGGTATATAGTGTAGATTATATTACTGCCGACTTTTATTTAACAAGGAATCACACGAAGAAGATTGTGCGCAAATATTGTTTCACTTTACATAGAGGCTTCCTTGGGAGAATCTATTTTTTACGAGTATTAAACCTATCAGTTGAAGTCGTCATGGTTATGGAAAGTGTAAAATATTTTTTAAATAAGAGATATGAATAGAGAATCGACAGCGAGAAAGGAAATATGTGGCAGAATAAGTGACGTTCCACTTTGTGATTTGAGCTGTATAATATTGTGATACAATGTCAATGAGCAGGAACAGTGAATTTTAGATTAAGTTCAGATAATTTAATCAGTTGAAGATAAAATAGAGCATGCAGAAATATGATGCATTTTTACTGTATATGGCTGCAGAAATCGGTCTTCCTTTTCAGATGCAAGCAAACTTTCGGGTGTTTTAAAAACACTTGTTGATTATAACACTTAGACCAAGCTTAGAGAAAGTAACAGAAAATTAGAGAATATTTTATCGACAACAGCTTCGTCAAATATTGCTAGAACGATGAAAATGAAGACGAATCTAAAAGGCAGATAGAAGAAATGTATACCGAAATTAAGTAGGCGAATGGAAAGTGGTGATACTGATTGGGGATCGATGTGGAAATAGGAGAATAATATTACAATAGATATAAAAAATTATTGTATGAATAAACGGACTAGGTTTATCTGATTCTTTATGCGTTAAATTGGCGGGATTCTTTGAAACTACAAATGAACTGTGGAGTTTCTCACAAACGAAGAAATATCTTAACACCACATGGATTTTTGTCCTGTCAAATTGAGCTTTCTTCGTCAGCACTCAGAGGTAAGTGTCTATTCAACTGTGCTTCCAAGGTAAAGGAACTGGAAACTTATTCACAAAATTAATTAATACTACAGATATGAATTCCCTATAGGCTAAGATGTTTGCAAATTTACACGCGTCTGCAAGTGGCAAATGGAAAAAAATATTCACCTATCAGCTAGCACAAATATGGATTTGGATAGTAAGTAGGCAAAATTATCAGTCATGCAAATTGTAATCTATTTCTTTGATTCAAGTTAGCAGATTCCTAACAAAACTTGGCAAGTAACAAAAATAATAGACTTTATGTGGAATTGAGCAGCCTATAGAACAATGTCTGCTGTTTTTTGAAAGAAATTGTTGTCTAAATTGTATGTTTTGTTGACCGTGCATCTCCTTATAGTCTTGTAAATAAAGTCAACTTGGTGCACAATTTATTCTCAGTATATTTATCAATCTCTGCATGTTTCGGGCAACTATGTGCCCATCATCAGGAGAAACAACTGTGTTTTTGCGACACTTGGTACTTGTTATTTTTTGTTGATAGTGTGTAGGTTGGAATGAAATGCCACCCTTCATTGCAAACAGTCATCGAACAAGTACCAAGTGTCGCAAAAACACAGTTGTTTCTCCTGATGATGGGCACATAGTCGCCAGAAACATGTTTAGATTGATAAGTATACTAAGAATAAATTGTACACCAAGTTGGTTTTATTTACAAAAAAATTTATATTATCTTATTTATGCATTTAATATTACATTTGAATAGCGATTTATCAAAATTTTTCAAAGAGGAATTTTAATACAGAATTGGTTTAATTTATAGTTTCTTTGAATTTCTTGGGGGTTAGCGTTAAGCATACACCATCTGTAGGTATGACGGACCGCTGTATGTGTGAGGAATGGAATGGAAGCGGACTGCGGACAGTAAATTGGCTTTTTAACCCCGGAGGCACCTGGTGCTCTCTTCTCCTCTCCTTCCCTTCATCATGGTTCTGTTCTGGCGCTCCCTTTAATCAACACCTCGCTCCACGTTTTACAAATTCCTTACTGCCAAGTTTGAGAAAGAGAAAAGAAGCGCCTGGTGTGATTTATTATGAGATAGGGCCAGCCGGCTCCCCAGGTGTGGGCCCTTTTCTATCACCGCCCAACATCCATTTGCTGTGGCCCTCATACCACGCTACATTGTTCTAGAATAGATCTGAAGTAACAGCTTTAAATGTCACCATTCTAAATTGAAAAGCGCCATGAAAAGCCGCCAATTTTGTGTGAAAAACGGCATATTATTTAGGGTTAGATACTTTGGTGCAATACTGTATGTAAAACCAAAGTCTTAGTCTTCAGGAAAGCTTCCGTCTGCATTATTTGAATGGAATTTTAGAGTTTGGTTCATGTACAATTTAAAAATGCTATGTAAACTACAGGGTTTATTTCCCATCGAGATTTAACATACTCGGCCTGGAGGGAGAGAAGAAGGTTATGAAAAGGGTCAGGTTGACCACTACGTCTGCAGACTGTCAGAACAGACCCGCTTGATTACAACCTCGCTTCTACAAAACACAAGCGGCCTTACTCAAAAGAGGGATAAGAATATAAGAATTTGCACCAGGAACCTCAAACACGCGGCAGCCTCTTTATTTTATAACTCCTTGACACCGATTTTATTCCAATCGTAGAATGTGGCCATAATTTATGTCAAAGAATTTGTTGTTTTACAATGTTTCGATTCAGGAGTTTGCTGGTAATGCGTAAGTCACCAGACGTAAATTTCAGAATTTTAAAATTTAATAATCTTGTTATATATTATTTGTTATTAGAAAACATGAACTATGATTAATGGTCTTCGAAGTGTGTCATCCCCATTGTGGGTGTGATAATTGGAAATGGTATGCAGTCAAACACAACTATATCACTTAAGGTGTATTTAATGGCTTTATTGGACAACTACACGTTTCGGCCTATACTGGCCATATTCAGGTATATGTATATAGTATGACCTTAAGATAAGTTCTCTAAAGACAACCTGAAGATGGCCAGTATAGGCCGAAACATGTAGTTGTCCAGTATAGCCATTAAATAAACCGCAAGTTATATAGTTGTGTTTGACTGCATACCATTTCCAGTGATTAATGGTGCTACTAATTCTAACTAAAGTACATCTCTTTTGCCCAGAATTCTTGCCGCCAGCCTAAAATTTAACAATTACACTTTTATTAACGTGCGCAGTATTTAAAATGTTGATCCCTAATTTTCAGAGTTACTCGTCATAGTTGTTTAATGATATTGTGACATTTGCTAGCATATAATGCTTTTTTTTCGCATACTCCAGAATCTAAATGAAGACAGAAGTGCTTGTGTATGAAGTCGCACAAAGCAAGTTTTTGTCAAGGTTTCTGTCATGTTCAAAAAATATAAAAGTTCTTTTTGGTTTCACTGTCTTCAAGTAGCTAGAAAGTGTACTGGTTCCAACACAGAAGTAATGAATACCTTAGGGAAAATCAAATCGATAGTGAATGATATGAGACTAATTCAATAAAACACTTAAACATTTGATTAATTTATGTGGTTTGATTTGCAGTTTATTGAATTAACTCCACGGGGCAAAATACTTTTAGAAATAACGTGTGTTCACTTAGAAATTCAAGAAATTTCTGTATGCGATTTGCGATTTCAAATTTTATATCTCTCAGATTCCTACTTCCTTCAGTTTATTGCGCTATGTAGGCCACTTCTTCGCCAATATTGTCTGATACATAGCGTCTGGTTTGGTAAGGACGCTGTTGGTTTGATGTTCTGGTGTCTGGATTTCTTCTGCAGGAAGATGCTCGCTCTTTCTGCTATGGGTTGTTGGACATTGTTTACAAAGTAAAGGAGAGCGTCTTGTCAGAAAACGCTGGTCCGTCCATCCGTCTCTCTGTTCGTTTCTAAACTAGTATCAGAGACGGGATCTTTTTAGAAGTTTATATGTGGAAGAAATTAAACAATATTTTTCACGCAAATTTGTATTTCATGAGAATCGGCTCACTAGTAGTCACAATTTACTTAGCGGGGTAAATAAAGTTCTAAACTTAATTTCCACAGTTTCTTGCCTTTTTCATTTAACATCAGTATAGGAGGTTTCCAAACAACGCTGTTTAGATATTTTGAATTTCCTGAAAATAGGCGTAGTGAAAACCATGTTTTATTTAGAGGATTATTATACCCCTTTTTTCAGAGTTGGATCAAATTTTGTGTATAAGATCAAAACGTAATTCTGCTGAGTGATGCATTTTTTGTGAAAACCACTGCACTAATAACCACAATTTCCTTAAGGACTTAAATGAAACATTGTCCTACTTGCTACTTTTTTCGATGTAAGTAACATTCGGCATAAGAACACAAACTTTTTCTGGGGTGGTTGTCGGTTCTGTGAATTTCGGTGCAGAACAGGTCATGCCAAGGATGAAAAGGAATTTATATCTAGCCCTATACTTTCCACATTTACGAGTTTTCGTGAATGTAGATAGAAGGAAGACTTAAGTTTTGTACGAAAGGGAATTAAGTAACATTTACCCTGTGCCTTGAAAATGTACATAACTTTCGAAAAGTAGAGAGCGCCTGGGCAGATTTTATGTACAATGTAATGCGGTACACAGTTTGAAATCTTGTTTTTTTTTTTTTTAAAGGTAAAAACTACATCTTACTGAACTATTAAAAATCCTGAAGTCCTTTGAAAACTAAAATTGAGATAAATTGCGCTTACAGATCCAGTTCCTACCGCCCAGTAAACACTCTCAATCTTGGTTAAAAATCTAGTGTCTAATTGTTTTACAGGTGTCTAATAACTGTTTAATATAAGAACTGTAGGGACAAGGTACATTCAATACGTGGATAATTTTTTCAGTTCCTTACCTTACAGCATGTGGTAGGTTGACATGTGCAGTCGAACTCTGTTAGAACGTCATCGAAGGAGCCAAATAAATTGCGTCGTTATAAATGAGTGTCGCTGTAAGCGACATGTAAGGTAAAAGTGAAGGAAAAATATTTCAAGACAAAATAAGGGCATATAGGCATATTATTGAATGTTAAGATTATAATCTATTTCAGATTTAAATTGCAGTATTAAAATTCAGAAAAAATGCTCTTCTGTAATTGTAAATTCCAATACAGCTTTTAGCTATACATTGCATTAGTTTAAAATTAAAATTTAGGAAGGACAAAACTGTCACGAGAAGAGCACCGCTCAATGGTACAGTGCCACTTCTCTCTCTTGTTTAAACCAATTAAGCTACGATTCATCGACTTTATTTCGTTCAGACTTTCTAAATGGTATTGCTCTCGATGCGTTCTGATGAAACACACTAACAAATTTGGTTCTGAATACTGAAGAATAAAATCCTACTAGATGCCACTTATTACTTTATTATGCTTATGTTAGGGTCAACATGTTTCGGGCAACATTATGCTCATCATCAGGAGCTCAGAACGATAGCGTAGGTTACCACATAGGCCTGCCTGCACTTAATTTCCAAACAGCAGCAACTTGAGAACCAGACGGCCTATGTGGTAACTAACGCTATCGTCGTGAGCTCCTGATGATGAGCATAATGGTGCCCGAAACATGTTGAGCCTAACATAAGCAAAATAAAGTAATAAGTGACATATAGTTGTATTTTATTCTTCAGTTATCAAGACGATGCACGGTTCAATACACATCAAATTTGGTTCTGTTTTCCAGATCAAATGGATTGCAGAATTTTTGAGACCAAATTCCTGACAAACGTCAGTTCTTTTTTTAATTTTATTTTTCTAATCTCTTTAACTCTTTTTCCTCGACGCTCAAAACTGTGTTATGGTGACTGTAGCCATGTTATCACTCTAAAAGTCGCATGTTAACTGTAGGAGTAGAAATTTTGAAGGAAATTTGAGGCACAAAGTGAATTACCGTTACTATTGTCATTTCTAGGTCTGGAATTTATGTAGCTACCTGAAAGATTTAGAGGGCTTGCCTTCTCAAGGACAAGGAGATGCTTGAATTGTCAGAATAACCTACTTCTTGGAAAATTACATTGGAACCAGTGACTATCAATGTCGTAGTATCCGAGGTAGATGCTCTTATGTATGTTGCATTAAGCAAGGCCGATAAACACATGCCTTAGGGGGGAATTATGAAATTTCCTGATTTTTTTTGGGAGAGAAAACCTGCAGACAAAGGAATATGTCTGATACTTTGTTTCTGTCAAAGGTTTCCGAAAAGAACCCACTAAAATTTGCAGTGAAAGCACTGTATAGGTTTTTGCTGTAAACTGATACAATCATGCTTATACATACATACTTCAAATGCAGAACCACTTCTCTAAAAAATACAGGTAAAAAAGTTAACGTGATCCCGTTAGAGGCCCGGTGTGGCCCAGAGGGTGGGTAAAAGTATAGCTCTACTCTTCCATGACCGCGGCACTAGAAGGGGTGAGTGGTCAGCAGCACGCCCCCGCCGCAATTTACCCCCCGGGAAAGACCCGGTACCCATTTTACAGGAGGTTGGATGGGCCCCAGAGCCGGTCTGGACAGGCCGAAAATCTCGTCCCCACCGAGATTCGATCCCAGACTTCCAGCCCATAGTCAGTCGTTGTACCGACTGGGCTATCCGGCAAAAAGTACAGGTACTGAGAACAATTTTTATCCGTATAATTCCGCTGTTTTGTCAGAGAAATGCTTGTTCTATTAGTACATTTACTACTAAATATTTCAGTCAAATACAACCCATCATTGTAGGTGGATGCTACTTTATGCCACAAATTTGTTACATGTTTCGATAGCGCTTGCCATCATCAGGCATATTTCTAGTATCTGCTGTGGTGTCATACGTAAGGGTAAGAGTCATGCTATGTCATGACTATGATCGCGGAGAGGGTAGGCACTGAAAGGTGGTGGTTGGTCAGCACGAAGCCTCGGTCGCATTATCTCCGAGAAAGACCCGAAATCCACTGTACAGGAAGCTGGGTGTTCTTCGGGGACAGGGTGGGCTGCGTGGAGAGCCTCGACACACTGATTTTGGATCACTGGACAGTCTAGCATGTAGGGAGTCGTGCCAACTACGCTATCCAGGGCGTATATATATATATATATATAAAATAATTCTCTTAACCAGCCGTTTTCCAAGTTTCTTCCAGGGAGAAGAGTCTTCAATGATTTTTCAAATCCCGAGGAAACTGCATATGAAACCGTTTATATGTAAACATATATTTGTACGTGTGAAGACTTCCCTATGTGCCAGGACAGAAGATATTTGATTGGTCTTTACTTGTCACGTGATAATTAATCTTACAATATGGCGTAAAATATATGTAATTTTTTTATCGGTGCTTTTGCGATTTCAAAACATTTCATGCGTGTTTATATACAAAGTCATAGTGCTGACTACTTGGGGCAAAAGAGGTGGGCAGTAGTCAACACCTGCTAAGAAAGGTGGCTATGATAAGAAGTTTGGCTTCCTCTCCCTTTTTTACCTACCTCTCCCCCAGTACCATTATCAAAACAATGGCGCATAATTTCCTCTTTTTTCCAAAGTTCAAGATATTACACTCATTACTCGAACATATTTGCTGGACAAATTTCGATGGTTTTGATGCTATAAAATATTGACTCGCTTCAAGGTGGTCTTTGTCAACAATTTGCTACCCAAATAGCTGACGACAGAACACGTTCTGTAATTTAAAAATAAATTACAGGAAATATTACAGTCCCTTCTACATTCTTTTTGACACAAGAGGGGAAAAAACGTTGGACTAAAATAAAACTATTGCCACAGAGAGGATATCACCAGTTTCCGCCATGATAGTTTATTTCCGGTTACTGCTTTGCCGATCAATTTAAAAGTGACGACAGATGCACCACTTAGAGACTGAAGCCACATAAAGCAATTAATATATTCCTATATGAGAGTTGTTATATGACATAATACTGACAGAGTTAGTCATGTTCTGTGGCCTGTCCCACCTGTTTATTCGAGTCACTACCTCAAATGTGCGTGATTGTGAATTGACAAAGAGCTAACGTATGTGTCTAATGAAGTATTCGGAATTATTTTAATGGGTTAAGGAAAATTATACCAAACTCCTTTAGTTGGGTCTAAAAAGATTTTATTTCTTACAATATTTTTCTTACTTGCTGTGAACAAAAGAGAAGAGAATGTCAATTGAAATGTTTTTGACTTAACAGGAGAGAACTTCTTGTATTTTGGTAGAGAAAGCCACAATTCATTTAACCTACAACATACTATGGTGTTAGAAAGAATGTTCGGGTTTATACCTGTTAAAATCATACCCAGCAGCTCCACGCGTTTCTTCTGATGCAGTTACTGCAGTTCTCATTTACAATATTCTTTTCTTTTTCTTTTCTCTTCTCTTTATTTATTTATTTTTTTTTTAATTCGGTTACAAACCACTATATTTTACATTTTATTAACTGTTAGACCAGTTTTGGTCCACTCTACTCTGTTTAAGGAAGCTGTTAAAAGAATAAAGAAATATTTGGTGACGTTCATTCTCTCTGTACAACAGGAGGTATTTTTGTTTTGCAACTTCCTTAGTGCGAGATACTCTTATGCAGAAGGAAGAAATTATAAACCGATTTTAAAGTTTTTTTTGCTGGGTCACTGCCAACATACGTCCTATTTTGAGGCTTCTATAACTCGTGGCACTGGGCTGTGTTGTGTATGTTTCAGAAGAACCTACTGTTTCCATCTTCATTATGCAAGTAAATAGGGAAAGAATACATTCATTTCCAGGAAGTTTCTTAGTCCCACAGGACGAAAAGAATGGGATTATTTCGGTCTAAGCCGGTAGAAAATTGTGGTACAATTCACTGCTACACGGCGCCAGAAACCCAAAATTGAATCAACATAAAAAACTTCCAAAAGAAGGACTCTGTCATGGTACAAGAGGCTAGTAGCCTGTCTGTCACTGCGGAGGACCGTCTTCGATCACTGACCAGGTTATGTGGGATTTTTGGTGGAATATAAGAGCACTGGGACTGGTTTTCCGCCAAGTACTTCAGTATTTCCTTGTCGGTATCATTCCACAAATGCTCCGTACTCATATTTTATTACCCGCCATTCTTAGCAACTGGCAGCTTCGTTCCAAGAACACTCCATTTGTTCACCAAAGTGATCCAAAAATTTGCCTCCCATCCGACATTTTTTTGATCGGCTCTCTATCATTTCTAACCTTAACTCTTGTTTTACCGCCTAAACACCAAATTCCTTGTTGTCGATTCATCAAATATTCCACCTTCAAAATTCATGTTTGACAAGGGGTTTCTCTACGAAAGTTTCTCATTCAAGCCATATGTCTGACCTGTCGTAAGCTTCTAAATTCCACCAAACTTACATTTATGAATGACCGTTAAGATTGATGGTTTCCATTTAAACAGGCCTAATAACCCAAAGTGGGCCGGGTAGCTCAGTCGGTATAGCGACTGACTATGGGCTGGACGGTCCGGGATTGAATTCCGGTGGGGACGAGATTTTCCGCCCGTCCAGACCGGCCCTGGGGCCCAAACAGCCTCCTGTTAAATGGGTACCCGTCTTTCCCGGGGGTAAAGTACGGTCAGGTCGTGCTGCTGACCACTCATCCTCTTCTAGTGCCGCGGTCATGGAAGAGTGGAGCTATACCTCTACCCACCCTCTGGGCCAAACCGGGCCTGTAACGGAAAAATTTTACCTAATAACCCAAACCTAAACATAAAACTTCAGAAAATCACGATAGATGAAGGAAATTTAAGCGTGGAATTTGTTGTGTTTTTCACCAGTCCCCCTACACAAACCTCAGAAACGTTATCTTCTTACAAAGGACTGATATAATTTCTTACTATTTTTTTTTTATTCAGAGTTTCATTTGCTTTCACAACTTCGCTGCAATTAATGAGATTCGCCATTGTCGCCTGCTTTCGGAATTTGCCACCATTCACACATCCGCGCCTGTTGCAGCACATCTTAAAACCGCAGTCTTCAGCTTTACTTAAGAGGCTATCCTTAAAGTACAGCGCCAAACAGTTGAAGCATGGGTTATTTGTATAAATAAATGCATTAAATACGATACAAGGAAGCGTAAAACGAGAGACAGATTTTAAGATGTCAATTATGTGGAAGCTGTTACTTTAAACGTACGCAACCCCGGCAAATAAACTGAATTGTTTGTTGTTATGGTAAAACGGTAACGCAGTCCCTTTACAGGCCCGGAGGGACCCAGACGGCTCCAGGAAGTTAAGGTTCCCAGATTTTGTGACAACGGCACAGAAAGGTGATAGGTTGTCAGCCTTACGCACCGGCCGCCTTTACCCCCAGAAAATATTCCTGGTACTCATTTCTATTAGAGGCTGAGTCGACCCCAGGGCCATAGTGCGATCGGAAGGATTTATGTCAATAAAAAATCCACTGACACTAACTGGGATCGAACCAACGACATTCCGATTTGTACCACAGCACCTTGTTGTTAAGGAACAACTTAAAATTCTGTCCATTCTAACAAAATATTTTGATACCCACAAATAACAAATAAATTGTTTCATATAAGAGAGTTATTACATCTGGGCACATTATTGAGAAGGAATACCTAATTCTTTGGGGATGCTTCACTTAAGTAAGAGCCCATAAAATGTTGTGGTTAGCTCTAAGATGCGAAAACTCCATAGGCTACGGATTGGACGACAAAGGGACAGCAGTTCGATTCCCAGGAGGGTCAACGCTTTCATCTTTTCCTAAGTCTCCAGACAGGCTACGATACCCACACAGATTCCTATTTGTTTTTTTACAGCAAATATTTTCGTGGTAAAAATCTGGGTTCGTATTGCGTAAAAGGCGGGAAATATCATGGCTATTAAAACGGATACTGTATTCTGTCGCTTCATGGAGGGAGAAAAGAAGGACCTGGGCTGACTCTTCTTTTGATACTGCCTGACAGATCGGGATGTGGACGCAGGCTTTTGAAGGGACTTTATCTTCGTTACCAAATGCACTGTATGCTTAGATTCGATTCAGCGTACGATTTATGGCGCGGTATCTCTGAAAGTTTAAAATCAATTTCTCATACCGGGACTCGATCCTAGAATCTTCCAGCCCGAAGAACTACGTAGATTTCAAAATGCACGGTGCAAACGATAAAAAAAATATGTATATACGTTTATCATATATTGTTTTATTGTACATACGATTTTTATAAATATTATGTATGCATACGCGTAAGAAGCGCCTTCGTTAGGACCAAAAATCAACATTTTAATTACGCAATGCTTTCTATAACGTCATACAAACCTCTTGCATATAGAAAACATACATTTTTTTAAAAAACAGTTGTTTCTCATCACGGCGCTTCAGCGAAGACAACACGTGGATGCGGCAGGATGGGGCAAATTTTTAACTGGTTGTTCAGCGTGATCTCCTTGCATGTTTAGCAAATTCCTGTTGGGTACATCTGGATTTGAAGTGGGTGCACTGCACTCACTTGTACCTCCTTGAACACCAGCCTGGGTAAGATTCGAACCATGTATCACAAGATGCCCAACTAAAACTGTCATGGACCTCTTCACTCCCATAACACATTTCTCACCTTGTAATGGATACAGCATGCAAATAGCATGTCTGTAGGCGTCGAACTTCAAGAATTGTGCCTCGTATAAATCGAAGTATGAATAAGAATACGTAAAGCTAACACCGTATAAATCTTATAATAAAAGCCAACGAGATGCACTATTTCATAAATTTATTTTGGTAAAGAACCCTACATGTTTCGGACAGATCTACTATCCATCATCAGGAGTCTCTGCACTATATACACAGCAATAATTATTTGTCATACTAATTATGTTGACTCTCTGCTAGGGAGGTCATCCTGACCTCGCTAGCTGTCCGAAACATGTAGAGTTCCTTACCAAAATAAATTTGAGAAATAGTGCTTCTCGTTGGCTTTTATTATAAGAAAACATCACGATGCACGGTCCTCTGAATGTCAAACTGTATAAATCATTACCACTGTGCATTTGTGTGTCTTAGGTCTGTAAGTAAAGAAAGGAAATACAACAGTAAAGGAATTAATAACACATTAGTTATTATTAGCGATTGGATACAGGTTTTCTTATTTGATTTCACACGTCCATTTCTCGGAATGGCTTCATGCAGTTTCAAGTTAATAATGGTGCCCCGCGGAGTGACAGCATGGTAGCGGCGGTCCAGTGAGAGAGGAAAACCTCTTGGGGTGCCAGACGAGCCTGTCTTTGTTGATGTTTTGTTAATTACAATAAATATAGACATTTCTTTGTTTTGGTATTGCTTTCATCTTTCCTGGCATTATGCAGAGTGCGAACTGTGTGATTATCAGATCCTCACTTCTGGCTGGCCGCAGATGTGAAGGTTACATTGCTGCGTTTGTAAGTTCCCTTCCTATTGAAACAAACAACAGAGTTGTTAATTCTCTAGAACTGATTATCTCTCACAGCGCATCGAAATGTTAAGTATATATAAAATTATCTTAAACCTAATGTAGAATTCTAGGATGTTAATGACAACGAAAATGTGGCTTTTGTTGAGACGAAAAATAATAGGGCGGAACTGATATGCCGAAGAATATTTTAAGCCAAGGAGATTCATGGCATTGTGTCATTGCAACTACAAATGGGAGGGGGCTTTTAGGTACAGAGTCTCTTAATATAGAATCCAACAATTTATTACTTTATTTCCAACATCCAGTAATAAAGAAACACTTTGCTGTATTTTTTTTGACGTTTTGCTGACCTCAGTTTATTTATCTCAGTAATTAACCAATTTGATGCACAAAATTTTTGTTTTACAATAAGTTTATTTCATGCCTCTACATGTTTCGAGCACATGTGCTCATCATCAGGAGGTCAAAATTGCATTACACAGC
>Ga0131853_10006790_pt1 | contig 20670 bp, 17 predicted proteins | sample TergutLab28metaG_FD_92764 | JGI IMG/M metagenome (GOLD analysis project Ga0131853, IMG submission 92764) | Labiotermes labralis P1 segment gut microbial communities from Petit-Saut dam, French Guiana - Lab288 P1 (version 2) (version 2) | ecosystem: Host-associated > Arthropoda: Insects >...
GAAATATAAGCTTCTATAGTGAGTTTTGCGGGTGTTTGCTGCTATAATTCACTATAAGTATCGAAATATAAGCTTCTATAGTGAGTTTTGCGGGTGTTTGCTGCTATAATTCACTGTAAATATCAAAATATGAGGCTCTATAGTGAATTTTCTGAGAGTTTGCTTTAAAAATTCACTATAGAATCAGAAATAGAAGACTTAACAGTTAATTTCTAAATAGAAAAGTAAAGATTGAGAGGTGTGACAGGGATGAGGAAATGGAATTATTTATTTGAAGTACCCGAGTTTAAAAAGGTGCGCATGATTGTGCATACGGATTGTAAGAATGAAGCCGATGATCAATTTGCGTTGGCGCACCATTTGATGACACCGAAGTTTGTTGTGAAGGGCATTGTAGCGGGGCATTTTAATCGCAATCCGCAAAGTTATGGGGAGGGGAATACGGCACAAGCGAGTTTGGATGAGATTAATAAAGTGTTGACATTGATGGACGTTGAAGGGATTTGCCCGGTTGTGAAGGGTGCAGAGCTTCCGCTAGCTGATGAACACACACCGATCCACTCTGAAGGTGCCGAATTGATTATTGCTGAGGCGATGAAGGACGATGACCGACCGCTCTTTATCGGGATGCAAGGGGCGATCACGGATTTGGCGGCTGCGATTTTGATTGAGCCGAGGATTTGTGAACGGATGACGGCGATCTGGATTGGTGGTGGGAATTACCCGGATGGTGGTGGAGAGTTTAATTTAGCTAATGATATTGCAGCGGCTAATGTGGTGATGAAGTCTAGCATGAATGTCTGGCAAGTGCCGATGAATTCGTATAAGCAATTGGCGGTTTCGCTAGCGGAGTTGCAAGATCGTGTGATGCCATATGGGAGAATTGGACATTACTTGTTTACGCAAATGGCTGAGTTTAATATCAACTGTACATATGAGCACTGGCCACACGGTGAGATTTGGGGTCTAGGTGATTCTCCGACAGTGTCTTTGTTACTGGAAGAATCGGAGCGGACGGATAATTACGATTTAATCGCAGCGCCAACCATTAACTACGAAGATATGAGTTATGACTTTACGAGAGAAAATCGCAAAATCAGAGTGTACAAAAACATCGATAGTCGGATTGCAATGGAAGATTTTTATGCAAAGCTGAAAATTAATTACCCGAATTCTGATAGTTAACGTTACGAACAATTAGCTTTAAATCTTGAAAAGTAGGAGTGAACACGATGAAAGATTATTCATATCCAGAAACCGTTGAACAATGGGATGTTTTTGAAATAAAATTGCAAGGAAAATCTGAAGGCAATCCTTTTACTGATTACGAAATCGGAGGAACATTTAATTACAAGGGAATTAGCACGGAAGTAAATGGTTTTTACGATGGGGATGGCAGTTACATCGTTCGCTATATGCCATCTTTCCCAGGTGAACACACGTTCATCATTGAAGGTAGTTTCTCTGATGAAACGTATGAAGGAAGTTTTCAGGCAACAAAGGCTGAATCGCCTAACAATCATGGACCGGTAAGAGTGCGTGGTCTTCATTTCGAATACGAAGATGGAACGCCTTATTACCCGATTGGGACAACGGCATATGTTTGGACGCATCAGAGTGATGAGATGATGGAAAAAACACTAGAAGAGTTGTCGAAAGGGTATTTTAATAAAATCAGATTCTGTGTTCATCCCAAACATTATCTGTATAATTTGCATGAGCCAGTTACGTATCCATACGTCGGAACACCGACGAAAGATACGTACACACGTGAAAGTTTTAATGGCGGTGTATTAATTGGTGAAGGAAACGATTGGGATTTCACTAAGTTTAATCCAGAGCATTTCAGACGTTTGGAGAAAGCTTTTGTTGAACTTGGTAAATTAGGAATTGAAGCCGACTTGATTTGTATGAGTCCCTATGATCGTTGGGGCTTTACTGAAATGAGTTCTGAAGACGACGACTTATATTGGAAGTACATCTTGGCACGTTTCTCAGCTTACCGAAATATTTGGTGGAGCTTAGCAAATGAGTACGATTTGTTCTTGAAAAAAACAGTGGCAGATTGGGAACGTTATGCACAATTGATCTTAGATCATGATCCTTATAATCATTTAAGATCCATTCATAACTGTCGAGAGATGTATGACCATAATCGTCCATGGATTACGCATTGTAGTATGCAACGTCAAGACGTTTATCGTCATGTGGAATACACCGATGAGTTTAAAGATCGTTTTAAAAAGCCGATTGTTTGGGATGAAATCGGTTATGAAGGCAATATTGACCAAGGATGGGGAAATATTAGCGGGAAAGAATTGATTCGTCGCTCTTGGGAAAGCGCTATGCGTGGCGGGTATCCTACGCACGGTGAAACTTATGATGTTCCAGAGGGGATTCTGTGGTGGAGCCATGGTGGTGTTTTACATGGTGAGAGTCAGGAGCGTTTGAAATTCTTAGGTAACATTTTAAAAGAGACACCAGGTTCTGGGTTGAAAAGAATTGAAGGTTGGTGGGATGAGGTTTTATCCACGGTGGATACACCATTCCCGAGTGGTTACTTTATTCATTACTATGGTTTCAACCGCCCGTGTCGTCGCCATTTTAATCTTGATGAGAATGTGTCTTATCACGTTGAAGTGATTGATACATGGGAAATGACCATTGAAGAAGTCGGGATCTTCTCAGGTACATTCGTTATTGATTTACCAAGTAAAGAGTACATGGCAATTCGACTAAAAAAAGTGACTGATTAATAGAATCATTGACGTTGAAAGGATGTTTATAAAATGAAAAATTTTAAAAAAGTATTTGCTTTATTGGCTGTTCTCGTATTAGGGGTTGTTCTAGTTGCCTGTGGCAATGGTGACGCAAATGGTGATGTAGATGAAACCACTGGCACAGGCGAAGCTGGTGGGGATATTGAATTAACAATGTGGATTCTATCAGAAAATACGGAGGGATTAGATACGATTATCGCGAGTTTCGAAGCAGATAACCCAGGAATTACGATTACACCTTCTCTTTTATCGGTGGATTCATTAAGACAAAATTTACGTATCTCAGCATCTTCGGATACATTGCCAAGTTTTTGGTTTAACTGGGGCGGAGAGTTAGCAGACTTTTATGTCCGAAATGGTTTAACGTATGATTTATCTGATTTTGCTGCTGCGAATAACTGGGAGCATCAATTTGATGATGCGGCATTAGAGTTAGCAACATTAAGTGGGCAACTTGCTGGGTACCCAATCGCGATGAATGGGCTAGCAGTTTACTATAATCGTGGAATTTTTGATGACCTAGGATTAGAAGTGCCGACAACGATGGATGAATTCCATGAAGTTGCATCAGCGATTCATGCTGCTGGTATCATACCGATTTCAACAGCTGGAACACACGGTTGGCATGCGATGCGCTTCTTGGAGCAGTTGATTTCATATTACGCAGGTGCAGAGCAACATTATCAGCTAAATACGTTGGCGATTGATTGGGAAGATAATGAAGCTGTTATTTCGGCATTTAGAACGTTTGGTGAGTATGCTGCTAACGGTTATATGCCAGAAGGTTTTGTTTCAATGGAGCCAGGAGATTTAACGATTCTACTATTTTCTGGTCAAGCAGCCATGCAGATTGAAGGACAATGGTTTGATGGTGTTATTTTAAACAATGATCAAAGTATGGATGATTGGGGTGTGTTCCCATTCCCATCTGGAGTGGGGAATAATAGAATCTCTGGTTTTGTTGAGATGTTCCAACTTAATGCTAATTTGTCACAAGCAGAGCTTGAAGCAACCGTTGCATTTTTAGACTACTATTTTGAAGCACATAATGTAGAGGCTTTTCCATCAGATTATTCACTTCCAGTGCCTCAATATGGACGTGCGGATGAGGTTCCGGCTGAATTGGTTAATGTTATTCCAATCATGAACTACATGAGTAATAACGGTGCCTTTACAATTACAGATCAAGCTCTTCCAACTGAAGTTTTAGACGCATTCTTTATGGCACAAGACTCTGTTGCTTTAGGGACAATGACACCAGAAGAAGCAGCATCTTCAATACAAAGAGCTATCGAAGAATTTCGTGCAAACGAGCAGTAGTTAGTAAATGATTTGTCCATCACTAGCCATCTCAAGCGGTGGCTAGTGATGAACCTTTGAAAGGATGGAATCCTGTTATGAAAAGTAAATCGGATAAACTAGGCTATTTGTTTATTTTACCTGCATTCATTATTTATGTATCAGTGATTATCATTCCGACGATTGATTCTTTTAGAATAAGTTTGTATCGTTGGAATGGAATAGGTGAGATGGAATTTGTGGGTTTACAAAACTATGTCAATTTGTTTTTTAACGATGATGTGTTTTGGATTGCTTTACGAAACAATGTGATTTGGATTGTATTAACGCTGGTATTTATTGTCTCTATTTCTTTGCTGTTGGCACTTATGCTGAATGAGCCTTATAAAGGAAGAACGTTTTTTAGAGGTGTGTTTTACTTTCCAAGTGTTTTATCAGGGATTTTAGTCTCGATTGTATGGCGCTGGATGTTTAATCCGAACTTTGGATTTATCAATGAATTCCTCGGTTTGATTGGACTAGACAATCTTGCTAGACCTTGGATTGCTTTGCCAGAAATCGCTTTGTATGCCGTGTTTTTCTCAGCTGCTTGGCAAGGGATTGGTCAGCCATTGATTTTATTCTTAGCTGGTTTGCAAACGATTCCAACAGAATTATTAGAAGCGGCAGAAGTAGATGGTGCGAGTAAGCTAAGAAGGTTTATTCAAATTAAAATACCTTTACTAAAAGAGACTTTTATCATGGTATTTGCAACGTTGTTTATTGCTGCAATGAGAGTTTATGATGTTATTTTTGGACTTACAGGCGGTGGTCCTGCAAACTCCACTCAAACACTGGCGACATACATGGTTCAACAAACGTTCACATTTTCTAATGTCGGTATGGGTGCAGCAGTAGCTACCGTTATGTTACTTCTGATGATGGTGATTATTATTCCTTATGTGCTGTTTTCAACAAAAGAAAATTAGGAAGGATGCGGAATTTTATGAAAAAAACAATTAAAAGAAAACCTTGGGTTAAATACCTGGTACTGAGCGTCCTATCATTAATTTGGATTGTTCCCCTGATCGCTATTGTGTTAACTTCAATCAAAAGTCCTGCTGACTTTTTCGGTGGCTTAGGTTTATTTGAGCTTCCTGAAGTTTTTCATTGGGATAATTTCCGAGTTGCGTTTTTTGAAGGAAACTTGTTTATGTACATGAGAAATTCTCTTATCATCTCTTTTGTGAAGGTACCAATTGGGATCTTCGTAGCAGCTTTGGCGGCGTTTGCCTTAACAAGATTGAATATAAAATGGAAACGTGGCATTTTCATCTTCTTCTTAATCGGTATGATGGTTCCGTTTCAAATTGCATTAGTTCCCTTAAATACCTTTTTTAGTCGTCATGGCTTGATTGATTCACTTGGGGCTTTGACTTATGTTTATATTGCTTTCGGACTTCCATTTGCTATTTTAGTTCTAAGAGGGTTCTTTAACGCGATTCCAAGAGATATTGATGAAGCAGCATACATAGATGGTTGCAGCAAGTTCCGCTTATTTATCTCCATCCTTTTGCCAATTGCTAAGCCTGCTTTGGCTTCGTTATTTATCTTAGACTTCTTAGCAACTTGGAATGAATTCCTACTGGCAAGTGTTTTGATTAGAGACACAGCTAGGCAGCCGATTACAGCAGGTTTAATGACATTTGTCGGAGAACGTGGGACGGATTTTGGTCTATTAAGTGCGGGTGTTTTAATTAATGTTATTCCAGTCTTTGTTGTTTATCTAGTTTTACAACGTTATTTTGTGGAAGGGGTAGCAGGGGCAGTGAAATAAAAAAATGATTTTAGGCAAGAATACCTATAAAAGGAGAGTTTGTAATGAAAGCAATGGATAAAGTGATGATGTTTGCAAATAAGATGGGGAATAACCCTTACCTTCAAGCGATTTCGCGAGGGTTAATGGCGACGTTGCCAATTAATATTTTAGGATCGATTTCGTTATTATTAGCCGTCCTACCAATTGATTTGTGGTCAAATTTCTTGAACACGATAGGTCTAACCCCTTATTTATTCACGACGTTTTCTTTAACCGTCGGGATTATTGCGGTATACGGTGCCTTCTTCATTGGTTATCAGCTAGCTAAAAACCTTGGCCAAGCGGCATTACCGGGTGGACTGGTTTCATTATTCACCTTTTTGCTAATGACACCAATGGTAGCTTCAGAAGCTGGTGGGATGACCTTAGATTCAAGCCGTCTTGGTGCGCAAGGGATTTTTACAGCCATTATTGCCGGTTTAATCTTCACAAAAATATACTGTATCATCCTAGATAAAAAAATAGTCATCAAAATGCCAGACGGAGTTCCGCCGTTTGTTAGTGAAACCTTTGCTGGTTTATTACCGGTTATTCTGACAAGTATCATCGCGATTATTGTCGCACGTTTATTCGGAGCAACAACGTGGGGATCGTTCGCAGACTTCATTAATGCGATCGTGGCGACGCCGCTGCAAGGTCTATCTTCTCACGTAGGTTCGTTACTATTTATTGTGCTTGTTCAAATGCTTCTCTGGTTCTTCGGTATTCATGGCTCAATGGTTGTCGGGCCGTTTGTTGCCGCATTATTCTTGCCGATGGATCTTGCGAACATGGACGCATTAGCAGCAGGATATGCGAATTCTGATTTCCCAAATATCATGGGGCAAACGTTCTATAATATTTTCTCGGGAATCGGTGGTGCAGGTGGGACGTTATCGTTGATCATTGTGATTCTGATTTTCGCTAAGTCAAAGCAAAACAGAGCAGTAGGGAAATTAGCAACCGTGCCAGGGATGTTCACGATCAACGAGCCGATGGTCTTCGGATTGCCGTTACTGCTAAACCCGATCATGGCAGTACCGTTTATTTTAACGCCACTCGTTCAAACAGGGATTGCTTATCTCGGGATTGCTTCGGGATTGTTCCCAAGATTATCCGGTGTGGCGGTGCCATTTGGAACGCCGATTTTCGTTAACGGCTTTATCGCAGGTGGTTGGTCAATCCCGATTCTACAATTAATTTGCGTGGCAGCCGGATGTCTGCTATACTATCCATTCTTAAAAGTGTTAGATAAGCAAAAAGTAAAAGAAGAAAGCGAAACTACGGAAGTGGCAGCTTAATAAACTGATGATGAGTGAGTGATTTTATGTCTATAACCATTAAAAATAGAACCTTTCTGAAAAACGACAAGCCGTTCTTCTTTTTAGCAGACACGTGCTGGAGTGCCTTTACGAACATTACGATCGACGATTGGAAGTATTACGTGGATTACCGAGCTAGTCAAGGTTTTAATACGATTCAAATCAATGTGTTGCCGCAATGGGATGCAAGCGAGTCGAAGTTTCAGATGGCGCCGTTTCCACTGAAGGAAGACGGGACGTTTGATTTTGGTAATGTCAATGAAGCCTACTTTGATCGCGCCGAGGAAATGGTGAAGATGGCGGCTGAGCAGGGTTTGACTTCCGCTTTGGTCTTACTGTGGGTCAATTATTTGCCGAACACGTGGGCGACGAATTTGTTGGCGACGCATCACTTTCCTTTGGACTATGTGGAAGAATATGTTGAGATGGTTGTCACACGATTTGGAAAATATCAGCCGATGTATTTGGTGAGCGGGGACACGGATTTTCCGGATGAGGTGGTGCCGTATTACGAGCGCGCGATGAATAAGGTGAAAGAACTAGATCCGACGTCGCTGGCAACGTTGCACATTCGGGGGCGTCAATTTGAAATCCCGCAACGCTTGGAAGAAAATCCAAATCTGGATTTCTTTATGTATCAGTCGGGGCACAATTCGGAATTTCAACCGATGGCGTACACGTTAGCAAAGGATTTTTACGACCAGAAGCGACTGTTGCCGATCATTAACGGTGAACCGTGTTACGAGATGATGGGGTATAGCCGTCGGGTTTACGGGCGCTTTAGCAGAGCCGATGTGAGGCGTGTGGCTTGGCAGAGCGTGTTATCTGGTGCGGGTGCGGGGATCACTTACGGGGCGCACGGGGTTTGGAGTTGGCACCATGCGGGCGGTGGCTTTGGGATGTCGCTCGGCGAGGCGTTTGATGCGCCGTACGATTGGCGTGTGGCGTTAAAGTTTGAAGGGGCTTGGGATTATGCGTTTTTGAAAGCCTTTATTGAGGAGCGTGGGTTGTTTGATTTGGTTCCTCAGGAAATCGTTGGGAATAACACCGAAGAAATCCGCGTGGCGAAGCAGGGTGAGCAGCTGCTTGCCTATGTGCCGCATAATACGACGCTGTGCTTAAAAGGCGATTATAGCGATTATGAGGTGACGGTAATCTGCTTAGAAACGAAGAAGCAAGTGAAAGTTTCAACGGTTTTGCAAGACGGTGAAACCCGTGTGGCGATGCACGCCTTTATTGGTGATTGTGTGTATCACTTTGTTAATACTAATTCAAGCTTAAAATACGTCTAAAAGCTTGATCTTGCCCCCCTATACTTCGTCAGAGCTCCGCTCATGTACCTTACTGGTACACCACGCGAAACTCTTCCTCGTCTAGGGGGGCAATCTCTGCGCTTTGTAGACGCATTTCAAACTCGAATTAGTATAAGTAAAGGGATTGCCCGATTCGATGTTTAAAATCAATACTCAAAAAGGCCTGTTACTCATTCAACGGTGAATGTCAGAACAGGCTTTTTCGTATGGAAATTTTTAACTACAGTAGCTGCAACCCCTCAAAATGGCGCCTCAGTTTAGCCGCGTCCCCGTCGAAATGGTAACCAAAAAATCCCACTTCTTTTGCAGCTAGTATATTCTCTTCAATATCATCCATATCATATCATCAACTCCTCATTTCAATTCTATCACACCTTTTCCATTTGGCTAGCGTCACGTTGACTATTCTGGTCAATTAAATTGACTAATCCAGTCAATTCTGTTATAATAATATTGACCAAAATAGTCAACAATAGAAAGAAAGGACGTGATCGTGTGAAGGTTGATAAATTTTTAAAGTTAGAAGAAGAAAAAAAAGATCGGATTTTAAATGCTGCCATGCAAGAATTCCGGTACGGCTACAAAAAAGCTTCTACCGATATGATCGCAAGCGTTGCCTCAGTCTCAAAAGGCTCACTGTTTCATTATTTTGGTACAAAAGAGCAATTCTATCTGTTTCTCATCGGGCACACGCTAGACATTTTAGAAGAGGATTACTTCAAATTGTTAGATTTGAAAAGCGGAGATATTATCGAGAGTTTATGGCAAGAGGCGTTAATCAAACAGAATATCATCATTCGCTTCCCCTATATCTATCCTTTTTACACGAGCATCCAGTTACATCTTAGTGATTTTCCTAGGGACGAACTTGCAGAAACATACGGCAAGAGACACCGGAAACAGTACGAAGCCTTTTACAGCGATTATGATACTAGCTTATTTCGAGACGATGTGGATTCAGAAAAAGCAGTCAATTTGATCTTATGGGCCGTTGAAGGTTTTTATCAAGAATCGCTCACGATCGAGCAAGAAAAAAATAAAAATTATGATGTGCTCTTAGCTTCTTTACGCAGTCACTTAGACACCTTAAAAACAAGTTTTTATCAACCATTGGAGCAACTAGGAGATGATTAACATGGAACAGAAATGGCAAAGTTTTTCAATTTATAAAAAAGGATTACTGATCTTGTTGTTAGCAATTGTCGGCTATAACGTCGTGGTAAATATGCATATTTTCACTGGCATTTTAGGTCGATTTTTCAATGTACTAGCACCTTTTACTATCGGAATCGCGATCGCTTATTTCCTTTCTCGTCCGATCGTAAAATTTTCCGGGCTTTATGAAAAAAGCAAACTACAATTTGTGCAGAAGAAGGCCCATGCCTTGGCGGTCATCTCCGTTTTTCTACTGCTTATTTTAGCCGTGACGATCATCGTGATTTACATTTCACCGATCATTGGTAACAACGTAGGTGACTTAGTTAGCAATGTCGACACGTATTACGCGGATGTCATGGCATGGGTTAATAACATTGAATCGAACCACTTCCTCTACTCGTTTTTACCAGAGCCGTATGAAGGTTATCCCATCACTTCAACTCAACTATTGAACCTAATTCCAGCCGGAACTGGAGAAGGGGAAGTAGACGTGGTGAGCTTAATCACAAACGGCTTAATGGCAATCGGAGCCAACATCATGAACGTCACGACCGGGATCATTAATTTTGGTATGGGATTAATCATCGCCCTTTACTTATCGATTTATAAAACTTCGGTGTTGGCATTGGTTAACCGCATCGCTAACGCTTTAATGGCGCCTAAGACCGTCACATTCATCCAATCATACCTTCGTAAATCGAACGACGTCTTCTATAAATTTATTGCGGCTCAATCATTAGATGCCCTTATTCTTGGAACCTTGGCGACCATTTTACTCGGCGTTATCCTGCGCGTCGAATACGCCGTGACGTTCGGACTCCTCTTGGGAATTTTTAATATGATTCCTTTCTTCGGATCCATCATTGCCACCATTATTGTGGTAATCGTGACGTTTTTCACTGGTGGCGCGCAGCAAGCGCTCATCACATTCGGAGCGCTCCTTGCTCTGCAACAATTGGATGCGCAATTTATTAACCCAAAAATCACAGGTGACTCAATCGGAGTGAACCCACTCGTGATCATTACCGCGATTCTTATTGGTGGCGCATACCTGGGCGTGATTGGCATGTTCATCGGGGTACCGGTCGCAGGAATCTTAAAAATCTTCTTGGAAGACTTCCTGACGTACCGTGAAAAAAAGCGTGGTAAACCTCTGTCCGAAACGAAAAGCTCGCCAGCGCAGGTCTAATCGCTAGCGCAAATCAATAAAATAAAATGAGCGACACATCAAGTGGGTGAGAGGATGTTAGAAACTAATTTGTACGAGGAAACCGTCAGAAAGGAACTTGATTTGTGGCAAAAGAAGTTGCTGAAAAAGCCAGGAAGAGTCAAGAAACTTTCTAAAAAGGCGCAAGGAAAAGTGCAAGATTTAATCCCTGAAAAACTTCAAAACGGCATCACGGCAGCGATTAAAACGATGGTTGAAACAGTCTTAACGGCATCAAGCCGATTTACAGACACGAAAACCTCTACGCAAGCTGCGATGTCTGAAGGGGATTTCTTGGTTGAGCGCGTTTATAAGAAGTATTATCGGGTTGCGATGGTGCAAGGCGTTGGCTTTGGCATGGCGGGTTTTGCGATTAACTTAGCTGATCTGCCAGCGCTGATGACGATTAAAGTGAAATTTTTATTTGATTGTGCGAAGTTATACGGTTTTAACGTCGATGATCAATCAGAACGGCTGTTCATGCTTCACGTGTTTCAACTCGCCTTTTGCAGCGATGAACACAAAGAAAAAATCGCCCCCCTTGTCCTTAACTGGCGCGATCATAAAGCGGACGTGGAAATGAATTGGCGTGACTTGCAAATCGAGTATCGCGATTATATGGACATTGCGAAACTGCTACAATTGTTACCCGTGGTCGGTGCAGCAGCAGGCGGCTTTGCTAATCATAATTTGATGGAAAAGCTAAAGGTGACTGCGATGAATAGCTACCGGTTGCGATTGCTGGTAGACAAACGTTTAACTGAATGACGTGATAACTGAAAAACATCCCTAACTAGGCAAATATTAGCTTAGAAGGGATGTTTTTTTATATTAGCTATCACCTTGAACAAGGATCTTTTGAATATTCTCCGCATCCAAATACGTCTGCAAATACCCTTCCGCAATGGCTTCGTATTCGTTTAGTACATCATCACCTGAGAATGAGATCATCACGAGCATGACACGTTTTGCATCAGCGGTGATCATCGTGCGGACACTATCGCTTGTAGCGCTTCCAAAAGGACCTTTATCATCTGAAAAGACAGGCAGACCTTCAATGTTTAACTTTCCACGACCAATGCCTTCGTAATCTTCATCTGCCTTTCCAATCCGAAAAACAGGTTCACCTTCTACGTGATCAAGGTTATATAACCCACACGAAAGACCGGTTTGCATCGAGATTAAATTATTACAATCTACAACGTTATTGACACGGTATAGCCCTTTTCCTTGTAGCACGCGGCGCATTAACGCCTCACTTGAAACGCGATAACGTGCTGGGTCTTTGCCTGCTGCTTTGTATGCTTGACGTGAAGCTTTGATTTGTGGGTGTGTGCTTAGCGTATCGGTCGCATAATCTGCTTCTAATTTCGGGATTTGAACCCCATCAATTTCAGCCCATAACGCTGGACTTCCTTCTTTCACTTTGACATCAAACATAAAGCATAGCAAGGCTGCATTTGGGCATGCCTGTAATAACTCGTTTGCTATTTTCATTTTCTTAGCTCCTCTTATTCTATGTAGTACATTGGTACTTTCCGCTACATACATTATACCTTACAACACACAACGGCACAACCATAGAAAAGGAAATTCACGACGGTTGATAGGGCTTTTCCTTGCAATTTTTCGATTATTACGAAGAAATTTTTGCTGCTTCTAAAAAAACACATCTCCATATTATCTCGATAGAAGCTCTTTATCACTGCTCATTTCTTTTAAATAATATTTATCACCATATGTTTGCTTTTGAGTTAGAATGTTAATAAAAATTAAAAAAACACCAAAAGGGTATTGCAAAAATCGACATGATGTTGTATAATCACCGACGCTCGTAAATTTTTTGTTGCTATTATTCTAATCTTGTAGTATAATATTGCAATCGTTCTATCACAATAGAATGATGTTGTTCCCTACAATGCTTGTAATAGCTAACGTAATTTGAAACAGTTTGATACGATTTCAAATTTAAAGAATATTATCAGTATTTATCATCTTGACCTGATTGAAAGGAGAAATTTTGCGTGATTCAACTAAAACAGATAAAAAAGACGTACATAGCAGGAAATACAAAACAGATTGCATTAAACGGCATTGATTTAACGTTTCAAAAAAGTGAATTTGTTGCGATTTTAGGCACCAGTGGTTCTGGAAAAACAACGTGTTTAAATATTTTAGGCGGGCTTGACCGGTACGACGAGGGTGATTTAATTATTAATGATACATCCACTAAAGACTTTAATGACAGTGACTGGGATGCTTATCGAAATAATAGTGTTGGTTTTGTTTTTCAAAGTTACAACCTAATCCCTCATTTGAATTTGATTGATAACGTTGAAATCGGCATGACATTAAGTGGTATCCATTTCAAGGAGAAAAGAGCAAAAACATTAGCTGTTCTTGAACGAGTGGGCCTAGCCGAACACATCTATAAACGCCCCAATCAACTCTCAGGAGGTCAAATGCAGCGTGTTGCCATTGCACGAGCATTAGTGAATGACCCCGATATTATTTTAGCTGATGAGCCAACAGGTGCGTTAGATACTACTACCAGTGCACAGATTATGTCCTTGATCAAAGAGATTTCACAGGATAAATTGGTCATTATGGTCACTCATAACCCAGAATTAGCAGAAGAATATGCCGATCGATTGATTCGTTTTCAAGATGGTCATGTCATTAGTGATTCTGGTCAGAAATTCAAGACACCAGATATTATTCTAACCGACACCCCTAGAATCAATTTGGGAGCAAAAACAAATCGGGAAATGGTTGAGTTTTTCAAACAAGTTGCTGATAATGAAAATGAAAAGCTCTTGGTTAAGGTGACTCAAAATCCGAATGCACCCGATGGCAGCATGGATCGATTTTTTGAGTATAATGACGGTGAAGTCCGCGAGCTTGTGGACGCGGCCCCGCCAAAGAATCAAGCAAGTGTTGCCTACAAGTTAAAACACACAAGTATGAGTTTTTTGACTGCACTAAATTTATCTGGAAAAAACATTTCAATGAAACTATGGCGCACAGCTTTAGTCGCTTTTGCATCAAGTATCGGGGTTATTGGCATTGCCTTAATTTTGAGTTTATCAAATGGCTTTCAGTATCAAATTGATCAATTTCAAGTGAATTCATTATCTGAATTTCCACTTATTATTGCCCAAACTGAGATGACCATCATTGAACTTGGACAAGTGCTTCAAGTACCAGAAGAGGATGATCCTTTGATGGCCATGCGATTTGCTGACACGGATGCTGTTTATATCATCGACAGCGAAGAGGAAAATGGCGAACACACGAATATTTTTACAGATGAATTTTTGGATCACATTCAAGAAATTGATCCTGAACATTTAACTAGTATCGGCTTTACACGACTCGTAACGATGAACGTATTGCGTGAAATAGACGAGGATGAATTTGTTCAGTTTACACTTGGTGGTGCAGACTCGACAATCGCAGACGTTAATAGTGGGTTAGCTGGTGCGAGGTTAAGTGCGTTTCCAGAAGCCCTCGGAGAAGAATCAGAGTCGTTTCTTGAACAAAATTTCAATTTACTAGCGGGTGCCTTCCCAGAGGATGAAACAGACGTTGTGTTAGTTGTAGATATTTATAATCGCGTAGACGATGCTACGCTAGAAAGTCTTGGGTTTGAGGTAGACGGTTTAGAGCGAATCGATTTTGATGATATTATCGGAACCGAGTTTAGATTAATTACAAACAACGATTTCTATATGGCAACAGAACAAGGTAACTTCTTACCTAACAATGATTTAGCCGAAATGTATCACTCAGAAAATAGCCTAACCTTAACCTTAACAGGGGTGATTCGTCGACCTGATGATTTATCATTTAGCATGTTAGGGCCAGGCATCGCGTACAGTGATGCACTAGCTCAACGTGTGATTGAAATTGAAATGGATTCTGACATTGTAACGGCTCAAAAAGAAGCAGATTACCATGTGATGACACTCGGTGCGATCACAGATTCAGAAAGAGATTCACTGATTGCTTCATTAGGAGGCGAGGAAACGCCGATGATGATTTTCTTGTACCCAAGTAGCTTTGAAGGGCAAGATGCCATTATCAGTCACATTGAATACTTCAATGCCAATCAAGATGACGATACTTATCGCATTGCTTATACCGATTTATCAAGTACCATCACAGACTTAACAAGAGGGATTATGGATGGTGTGACGATGACGTTGATTGCTTTTTCTGCTTTCTCTCTAATTATTTCAGTTATCATGATTGCGATTATTACCTATATTTCTGTGATTGAGCGGACAAAAGAAATTGGTGTCTTGCGTGCGCTTGGTGCCAGAAAGAAAGACATTTCACGTGTCTTTAATGCTGAAACCTTTATCATTGGGGTTTGCTCAGGTTTGTTATCGATTACAATTGCCTACGCATTAACGATACCAATTAACTACGTGGTAGAACAAGCGACAGAGTTAGTTAACGTGGCAGATTTAGATCCAAGACATGCTTTAGTGCTAGTCATAGTAAGTGTCAGTCTCACACTACTAGGCGGTATGATTCCAGCCAGTATGGCAGCAAAGAAAGACCCAGTGGAAGCTTTGCGGTCTGAATAATTAAACAAGGGGGAAACAATTTTAGGAGATTGATACAAATGGAAGATTTAATACGTATATTAGAAATTAATGCAAATCATGCCCCAGAACTATTTGGACCTCTGCACCTGACAGCATTGATAATCGCTGTTTCACTTGCTCTCTTTGTGGGCGTCCATTTTAGAGGTAAAAAAGATATCTTGACTTATAAAAAGATAATGTTCACACTGGGCGTTTTCTTCATTCTGACAGAAATTTGGAAACTAGTGATTATGACGTTCCCGTCTAATGGTGAACACTATTTTAGATGGCGTGAGTTTCCGCTGCAGCTGTCTAGCTTACCAATGTTCGTTTACTTAATCGCTTCACTAACCGTGAAAAATGAACGCATCCACCACACCTTAAACCATTTTATGGCGACTTACTTTTTGATGGGAGGCATTTCAGCAGTCGCTTTCCCAGAAACACTGTTTCGTACGCCGTATTTTATCCCGCTGCATTCCCTAATTTTGCATAGCGTGATGTTAGTAGTAGGCGTCTATCTTTATACGACTGGTTTTGTTAAATACGAACCTAAGAGTGTTTGGTTTAAACGTGCCGTGATGATCTTTTTAGGTTACGTTCTGGTTTCACAAACCATTATGGTAAGTGCCGGATTGCTTGGCTTCTATACACCAGGCTTTAATGGTATTGGTCGCATGTACGCCAGCGGTGACTACCCTGGAAACTTTATGATCTTAGGGCACCTTTCACCGTGGAGTGTTTCGACCATTCCTATTGCGAGACAAGTGCAACTACTTATTTTAGATCACGGACATCTGGCAGTCGCGTATGTGGCATCTGTTATTACTTACACGATCTGTTGCATCTTGTTTGCTTACCTCCTATTTAAAGGTTCGGAATCCGTTAAACGACTCTATCACAAGATGACGACTAGCAAAGCGACTGTACCTGTTATACCAGAGCTAACAAAAAAGAGCCTTTAGCAAATAAGCAACCCGCTTTCGTATTCCTTATAAGAAGGTGTCAGGCAGGTTGCTTAAGCTGAAAATAAAACAACAAAAATCCCCGATTCAACGTCACACACGATGTGATGATTGAATCGGGGGTTTTAATTTAATCGTTTATTTCTGTCATTTTTAAGTAAGCAAGAATGGATGCACCAGCTAACATTGCAGCCGTTGCTGCTATTAGATTTAATGTACGAGCAGTACCCGTTTGTGGTAAGTTCGGACGTGTTGTTTCTGGGGTGGTTGGCGGTGGCGTTGTGGCTTCTTCGTCGTCCTCTGGTACATCAGGATCAGGGTCTTCTGGTTGATACGGTGGTTCATCTGAAATAACAAGCAAATAGGTTTCTAGTACCTCATTGTTAGCTAATAGAATTTCCACTTCATATCTACCAATTAATAGTGTATCCAAATATTCTGGAAGAATGGTAAGGACGATCGAACCGTCTTCAACGGTGAAGTCGATCCCTTGGACAAGCAGTTCATCGTGCACGTACAACGATATGAAATCCGCTACCTCACGCGCTTCGATCACGAGCACCAGAGCCTCTTCGGTTCCTTGCACAAAGACATTACCATTTTGCCAAGCATAATCGAGCACTAACACAGGTGGCTCCTCGTATTCTAATGCTTCAAATGCCGTTCTTAAATTGTTGTAGGCGGCTAATCTTGCCATTAGATCTATCAGATCATCCACACCCATGATCTCCCAAGCCGCGTCGTAAGCTACCATAAACAGTTGCCACGATGCGGCGGTAAAGTCTGCTTCATCTAGTGCCAGCAACGCAATTTCTTCAAGTAGTTGCGTTAATCGACACCCTGTCTCAAAATCATCGTTTGGTGGCAGATGTCCATCGATGATGAGCAGGAATTGTGACATGATGTCCATCACGTTCGCCATTTGAAAATTGGTCAGCGCGATGGCTTGCTCAGGCGAGATGAGCGCATTGAGGATGGCACCTACTAAGACCCAAAAATCATCGTGTGCTTGATGTGCAAGTGGGAGAATGGCTTCAAGTGCAGCAATGTCTTCGTCCGTCACTGTTAGGAAAAGAATGATGTCAACCAAGTCCAAATCGTGCAGTTGTCCAAGATAGTGATAATGGATAATGAGTTCTGCGAATTCCACTAAGTGTAAAAGATGGAAGATTTCAATCTCATAGTCAAAAAAGAAAGCGACAAAATCATCAAACGCTTCATTGGTCCATTCTTCTGCACCAAACAGCGTTTGCAAATCAGAAGTGATGCTTAAAAACGTCGCGATGCTTTCGGTCATTAAAGTAGAAACCTCTTCAAACGCGAACATGCCTGAATGTCCCATGTCTAAAGCTGTCCAAAAATTCTGATTGGCTTGATCAAAAGCTACGACAATGCCCTCAAGAGCCAAGATATCATCTGCACTAAACCCAAACAGAGATTCACGCACATCTGGTTCCATGGAAAGAACCGATTCTGCAAAGTTTACAGCGTCGATGACGTTGAAAAAAGCATTGACGCCTTCGCTAGCTAGAAAAGCAAATTCATTGTAATCATCGTCTGTCCAGATTGAAAAATCCAATCGTTGTCTAATTTCTTGCAATTCGGCATAGATATCCCAATAGAGCGCAGTGTCTGCGATCAGAAACGCTGAAGCTGCATCAAAAGAAACTTGACCGTTTGCCACTTTATACATGTAAGTGTCGTAGGCAATGTCTGACTCCCAAAGTTTATCGAAAATCTCGAGCAGCGTGGCAACGACTGCCTCAGCATCGTCGCCGAACCATGCTTCAAGGGTTGTAGCATCGGCATTTAAAATAAGTGGGGCAATCAATAGAGCCGACATGACATTAGTCCATGCCTCGTCGTTGGCATCAAGTAGCGCATGGAATTGTTCCCATTGTGCGTCTGTCCAAACGTATAGCGGCTCATCTGGCTCAATCGGTGATGACGTGTCGATGTTTTCAAAAATTGCGGAGATCATAGGAAGAAGCACCCAAGTTGCATCAATGTTGTCCCATAAAAGTGCAACAGCATCATCAAACGCTAAAAGATCGTTGAAAATATCGTCCATCGTCACCATGAACGCATGCTGCAATTCGAAAAAGATGCCATTAATGCCTTCAAAGGCGTTGATGTCTTCATGCGTGAACTGGTCAAAACGAAAGCCCGTCATGATTTCAAGGACATCGATGCCAGTGTCGTTGCTGATCCAATAATAATGGATGATCGCAAGCGGGAGTTCAAGTTGATCACTTACAAGCCAAAAGGCGAAATCACTTTCATCCCAAAGCATCCACAAGGTGTTGATTTGCTCATCTGTCCAAGAGTCAATGTGTGGCTCAATGGCTCTGCCCATGTCGAACGATTGGCGCGTTTGTCTCAGCGAGAATAATTGAGTGGCTCTTGCTGATGATGTCCAAGGTTCGACATGAACGTTCACGACTGGTTCAATGTGAGCTTCGACGTGAACTTCAGCATCAAAATCTGGTCGTGGTCTTTGCTGTGTTTCGATGGTATCTGATACCGGTGGTTCTGCTACTACGCTTAAGGGGTGTAGGAGAGTAGGAACAATGAGTACCAGAGCGAGTAAAACTTTTATGATTTTATGTGACATGTTTTTCCCTTCTTTCTGTTTGATTTGTTTTAAAAATGATCGGTGTTACTTACTAAGTATATCATACTTTGAAGATTCATGTAGGTTTTTTTATGAGTTTGAAGGATTTAATTGATGTTCTCGTAACATTTTTTTTGGTATACTTTATAAGTGCGTCAATCGTCAACAAGCTATGACGTGTCTTTGAACGTTTTTACAAAGGTTAAAACGGAAAAAGAAACTAATTTGACTACATTCTTCATATTTCGACTGATTTAGTATTGATTATTTTAATTTTTGTGCTATGCTAGTAAGCAGAAAGATTATCTTTTTGGGTAAGTAGATTATTTTAAAAATGTTCGGATTATTTGCTCTGAAGTATCAAGAATAAAGAGTTCGGGCATCCCTTTTAGTGTTAAAGCAAAAATTAATTGGAGTTGAAAAAGTATGTCAAAAAAAATTGCGATTGTTTCAGATTCTTCAGCGTCGCTCACAGATGAAACGTTGAAAGAATATGACATTTATACGAGTTACCTCATGGTTGTCTTTGGCGATGATTATTACCAAGAGTTTAAGGAATTAACACCTGAAAAGTTTGTGGCCTTGTCAAAAACGCAAACGGAATTGCCAACAACGTCGCAAGCTGCTATAGGAACAACCGTTGAGCTGTATGAAGACCTCATTAAAAAAGGTTATGACGAGATCGTTCACATTACCATTTCCAGTGGGTTAAGTGGTTCTTACCAATCGGCAACAACAGCAGCAAACATGGTGGATGAAGAAAACATCTACGTGTTCGATTCAAAAACAGTGGCGTTCCCGCAAGGCGGATTAGCCATTGCTGCAGCAAAGCTTGCAAAAGATGGTCATGATGCAGCAACGATTATCGCAGCGCTTGAGGAAGTAAGAAAAACAACCTTTGTTAAAGCAACGGTTAAAACGTTGGAAAATTTGAAAAAAGGTGGACGTTTATCGAATGCAAGCGCCGCTTTAGGTGGCATGCTTCAAATTAAACCGATCATCACCATGTCAGAAGAGGGCAAATTGGAAGCAGTCGCGAAGGTGCGTACTTTCAATAAGGCCATTCAAGCCTTGCTTGAGGCAGCGCAAGAAGCTAAGCTCGATGACACTTATGAAATGGCGATCATCCATGTCTTAAATGAAGAAGACGCAAAAGGGCTGAAAGAAGCCGTTGCGCAAACTTACCCAAACCTGACCATTCATATTTTGCCGCTTTCGCTCGTCGTGTCTGCTCATGTTGGTGAGGGAACGCTTGCGGTTACTTGGGTGAAGATGGGGTGACGTGATGTTGACGATGAGGAATAGACCAAGTATTGAAATGCTTGGTCTATTTTTAATCTTTTTGAAAAACAAAAAAACCTCGTCTCGTAAGAACAAGGTTTTCAAGATGTCTATCCAGACATTAATTTTTAAAAGTGGTACCAAAGGCCGGACTTGAACCGGCACGGGGTTGCCCCCGGTGGATTTTGAATCCACTGCGTCTACCATTCCGCCACTCTGGCATAGCTGGAAAATCCGACTTGTAGATTGTATCATTTTTTGATGTTAAATGCAAGTGGCTTGTGGTATAATTGATGAGA
>Ga0131853_10006791_pt1 | contig 20670 bp, 11 predicted proteins | sample TergutLab28metaG_FD_92764 | JGI IMG/M metagenome (GOLD analysis project Ga0131853, IMG submission 92764) | Labiotermes labralis P1 segment gut microbial communities from Petit-Saut dam, French Guiana - Lab288 P1 (version 2) (version 2) | ecosystem: Host-associated > Arthropoda: Insects >...
ATAAAAATGTTTTGAGTGAAGATTTTTTTTATAAGACAGATGATACGGGGGAAAAGTAACAATTTGTTTTTTTTTGGGGGGGGGGGGGTGCAATATTAGATGTGTACTTCACATCTTACCAGCCACAATTCTATTGATTTAGGGGCTTCTGAGTTGGAGCCCCTTGTAGGCCCGGAGGTGATGGATGCAGGTCTGGAGGAATTGCAAGGGGAAGAGAAAATTCAACATGAAATTTTGAGCAAAGAGGAAAAACCCCGGCGCAGGTAAGATGTGTAGTTTGGTTCTTCAGAATCAGTGATAATAATTGGTGTTGCATGTACTGTGTAACTGAAAATGTGTATTTTGGGTTTTCACGTGTAGGAAATTACGTGCTGTAGCATTTGATTCATCCTACACTGGCATGTAAGTTAAATAGCATTCTTTTCTACTTCAATACTATAGGAAGGAGATTAAGACAGAATACAAGAAAAAGTTCCGCCCATTCTCACAGTATGATTATGTAGAAGGAAAGTTCCTGAAGAAGAATGATGCAGTTCACTTACCTGAGGCAATGCCTGAATTGCCACAAAGTGATTCTTGGTATCGAGAAGTTCTGGAGTTACGTAAAAAGGCTGGTGAATATAAGGTAAGTCGTTTACTTTTAGCTAGTGACTGAGTAATCAGTGTGTTGTTTCTTTCAGGTAACAATCATTGATGTAATTTACATTTTACAAAATGTTATTAAATGCTTACCTCCATGAAAGATGGTATGCAATACAAACATCTGTGCTGACAGTTATGAGACATGGACGATTCTAGTTGACATATATACCAGTTGAGTGTTTTCTATGTGCAGGGACGCTGCAGTTATTTGCGTTACAAATTTGCGTCTGTCAGTGAAACACGTTTGTGAGTTACGAATTTCTTAACGATGCTGTGCAGTAATAGAGAGTAGGTATTTTGGCCTGTATTGTAAGGATGAATGTGAGTGGTAAATTTAGGGGGACACAGGGCATCATCATTTGAGATGGATGCCTGGATGGTTGTGCCTGTCTGTCTACTTGTACCAGTGCCATTTTCAGACCAGTTTATCAGCATAAATCCATGTCTAAGCTTCAGAGCCTCTCACTATGCTTAAATTCTTATTAAGTTCACCAACTAAAGGTAAAAGGTAAAAGTAAGTTCACTAAGGCACAGTTATATTTAAAACCAAGTTTAAAACCACAGATACACATGTTTGCTAGTTTCTGATGTTTTGTATTTAAACTTGTTTCTACACACGCACCGCATTTGTGACTTCTTGTGGTGATGCCTATGTAATCATTGGGTTTCATTATCCTGGTGTATTCCCTGCAGTAATGAAACAAAATTCTCATATTGTTAAATTTACAGTATTTCATTAATTTCATTATTGCATGTATTATTTTTGAACTTCATGGCAATTTTTTCTGTAAAGAGAAATATTATATGGGGAGCTTGCTTCTATTTTCTGGTGGGTTGTTTCTCATATGTCTGGTGAGCATTGTACTTGAAAACTGGATAGAATGGCACATATCTCATTGGTTTGAGTTTATGCAAAAAACTGTTCTTTTTGTAGATCCTAGCGTATGTCACTTTATCATACTCTTACTTAAATATGAGCAACGTAAACCACATGGACTGTGTGTCACAGGTTTATTATTTGCAGAAATTAACTTAAAATTCTGTAGTGATGTTATAAAATACTTATTTACATTCATGTTTGAGGGTGAAAGATGTGGGTTAGCAGTGTGTGTGATGAGCAAGCCACGTTCAAACACAAGGATTGGAAGCTGCGTTTATTTAATGCAGTGTATGGATAAGAAATGTTGTTGATTAGGAGTCAAATAATGGGAAGAGTGATTGGAATATCCATGAGAACACCTATGCCATTGAAGTGTTGTCCACTCCAAAACACAGAATGACAGGTAATTCAGTAAAGATCTACTTTATATGTAACCTAAAATTCAAACTACAACCCATGAATATGTGTGCATGTATATGCATAGTTCCATCTGCATCTGATTATGCCTGACTCCATGGAGTCCTAAATAACAGTGCATTGAATCCACTGTAATGTAACTGTTTGCTAGCATCGAGGATGGGGGACAGAGCTAGTGCCACAGCACATTGCTGAACTCTACAACAAGCAGATGGCACTGTGGGAACAAGTCTCTCGTCGCAGCTCCCTCTCAGCTCTTTCTCTGGCTTCTACAACACCCAGGTAAGGTGCTTTGTGTTCACATTTCTCTTGCCTGAATTATGTAGGATTATTTGGATTGTTTTGTAACATTTTCAGATTAACTGCATGTCTGCAGGATAATGAAAATTACAATAATTATTGACTGGTAAGGGGTGGATATTATGAAGTAGTGTTTGGAATGGAGGAAAGTTACATGAAATCGATTGAGTATAACCTGTTTCATGGTCCAATATGTGTAAGTAGTAAAGTTGTCAAGATAATTAAAAATAATGCATTAGACAATCTCTGGGCTAGTTCAATTAATGTAATAGTTTGGGAGCATTAGCTTTTGCTAATGATTATGTTAGCAAGAGATAAATTTATGCTTATTTCTGGTTTTGCATATTATCACTCCTTCCAAATCATTCAGACTGTCTCTGAGGCCAACCCAGCCTCCTATTCAGTGGCTACTACAATTTTTTACCAGGGTTAAAGCGGCCAGGGCATATAGTTCAACACTCACCTCTGTCAGTGCTGAGGTTAAGAATTAGTGGAGCTATACCTCTGCTCACCCTATATGCCTTCATGGAAAACTTTACCTTTCCTATAATAAACCAAAATTTTAACAAAATACATGATCCTTACTTATTAGCTAATATATTATGGATATTTGTGTGTTTGTGTATGTGTACTGGGAAGATGTGTAGGTTGCACAGGTAAACCATTGCATTATGTTGAGGCAGTGGTTGGCTTTATACTCTGTCAGATAAAGGTAGCTGCAAGAGTGTAGTCAGTATTGTGGCTTGGATAAAGCTGGACAATCTGGGGTTAAATTTCTGTCAGGGGCAAGAGATTTTTCTCTTCTCCATCATGTCTAGACTGGCTTTGACACCCACCCAGCCCCATATGTAATGGGTTCTGTGGGTTCTTTCCTGGGGTTACAGCAGCGGGAGTGTGAAGCTGTACACCTACCTCCATTTAGTGCTGAGGAGATTAAGAATGGGTGGAGTGATAAATTCCCTGTATGCATTTGTGACAACAACATTGACAGCATAATATTATACTCATATATCATGTTGTATCTTGCCAGATTTTTCAAAATGGGAGCATATTTTTAGGCATGTTCACAAAATTTTGGAAAGTGACTTAACTTGGTCATGTCTGTCCATCCGTTGGTCCGCATGGAACTACTCAACTGCCACTGGAGGATTTTCATGAGATTTGAGTGGTTTTTGAAAATCTGTCAAGAAAATACAAGTCTAATTAAAATCAGACAAGAATAACGGGTACTGTGCTTGATGACTAATGTACATTTTCATTGTATTTTGCCAAATTTTTCTCAGAATGAGAAATGTTTCAGACAAAAGTTTTAGAGAGAATCAAACACACAGATTATTTTTGATAACTTTTTTTATTCTTTTTGTTTATGGGATATGTGGAAAAAATATGGTAGAGCCAGGCAGGCCACAGATGACAATATGGCACGTGCATTTTGCATGCTGGATACCTAAGACTACAAATGCATACTCAAAATATGTAATACTTTGCTTTTCCTCAGCAACAGTGGGTACATGAACACGCCTCAATATTATGTTATATGTACATTGCCTCTCTTGTTTTAAATCAGCTTTTTAATTGGCCTGATACTTAATAGTATGTGGCCTGATACTTAATAGTATGCATACCAGCAAAAATGTCAGAGATCGCACATCTACCAGTGCATTGTGGGTGCCATTTTTTAAATTTTTTTATTACACTGCCATCTGTGATTACAGAAGGCTTTTTTGTTCAAAAGAGGTTTTTCTGTTTTTATTATAACGCATCTGTAGTAGTATGCATAGTATGGTGATGTACAGAAGTTGTGAATGTGGGAGAAGAATTTTGAAGGGGGTGTTTAAACGAGTAACTGAGCAAGGGGTCTGGAAAACCACAACGGATCAAAAACTGAGAGAATTATATTAAAAAAAAACTGATCTGGTAGCGGATATCAAAAGGGAACATTCTGAGTGAGAGAGGCTTGTGGTCAAATTGAACCAAACAAGCATGGCAGAAAAGATATTGGCCAGCAAATAAGAAAGTAGGAAGAAACAGGAAGTCCGAGAATGAGGTGGCTAGCAGATGGTAGAGAACAGTTCAGCAGAGCTGAAAGTAAGGTGACTGAGGGAAATGTAAAATAATGTAGAAAACTGATAGAGTATCATAGAGCTAAGGAAGAAGTAAGTCTAGCAAATGTGAATGAATTTCAGGTTGGAGGGTTGTAATTTTTGTTAGCACTTGAAGCATCACTAATGTCTAGTGTCTTCACTACCTACAGTAACCTGAACAGGATTGGAATAAATAATTCTCTGATATGCCCACTGTGCAGTGATGTGGAAGGAATCTACCTTGATCAAATCCACAAATGTCAGAAATTGGCAAATGACTTGGACTGTGCCAGCAACCGGGATTAATGGTGGAATCTGAAAATGATATTGGACTGCAAGAAAGAAAATGGGAGATATTCCTATAACTTGCAATGGATAAAAAAAAAATCACGAATTCAAATTTCTGTCATGCCATTAATGCCACTTTATTCTCCATAACATGGAATTTGTTTTATTACTGTAATGGAAGCAACAGTTTTCTGAATTGTGTTTTACAACAATAATTCTTCTATTGTGGCATTTCATATTTCATCTTACTTGGCTTATGCAACAGGCCATAAAACAGGCAAAATCGTGAAAGTTGTGTGAGAGAAGTTTTCAAATTTTTTGTGATTCCAGGTCTATCTCCAAAGAAGAAAAAGAGAAAGAAAACAATAAGAAGAGTTCTCCCACAAAACCCATGTCAAGTCGTCCACTTAGGCCTTCCACTGCCCCAGATAAAACTCAGGATAACGATAGGAAGAAGGTGAGTTGTTTGTCAGTGTTCAACAATCTGACTGTCAAGACATATTGTATAGTTAGATAGATGGTCACTGAGTTGAAATAAACTGTAGGCATACTGAATTTTTGGCATTTATGATGGGACTGAAACATTTTTGAAGTGAAAGCTATTTCATATATAACTAACAAAAGTGGTACGGTGAGTTTATAGGAAACAAATTTTGTACAAAGTCCAGTTATATGGGAATGGGTCAAATTACATAATATGAAAACTGGTACATTCATTTGCACATATTTCCTTTGCCATTTTGTTATCAGCCAGTACTGTTCTCTGTAGAAACAGATTAATAACCATGACTTTGGTGAATGTGAATTATTTGTATAATTTGTATTATTCTGGTTTTGGTAATTCCACAGCATGTATGTGAGTTTAATCTGTGTGATGGTTGAGGATGTTTAGCTTCCATTTTGACTTGCATTTGTAACTATGTACAGATTTTATCATCATTTTGTAAGAATAAAATTTCAAAGTCATATAATCAGATTATTTAAAAATATTGAATGCAGCCTTGACTCAGTGATGCAAATGAAACACCATTTTATGGAGTAACATGCCTTATTACAGGGAGTATTTTTTGATTGCCAGACTCAGTGCTGCAGAGCAGGCAGCATCATCAGTCATTATACAGCAGTGATGTAGTGCACCATACAGTGAACAGAATGTGATAAAAACTATCATTTGCACTATGGAGCTTTACCACTTTTTGGCACATTTTAAAGTTGTTGAATCCAGTACATTAAAAACAATGACACGTTTCTTTTACTACTGTCATGACAGCAAAGATGTGAATGAAAAACACTAGTGACATTCATGATGTGAAATGGTGTTTGCTGCATTTCCTTACTCTGACTTTTAAACGTTTCCTTCTTAATGTTTGTGAGATATTAACATGTTATGTGTTCTGTATGGCAGCATATAAATGTGCCTTATTTAAGGTTTGCAGAATTTGCTACAGTGTTATTGACTTCAAGAGGAAATGACTTTTCCCATGTTAACTGAATATTCTTAAACTGATCTGTAATGACAAATAATAAAACTTTGACTTTTGTAGTGAAACTCTTTCTCTTTCAGCATAATCAGTCCATCTTACAAGCATGCAACTTATGCATGGTAGTAAAGAGCACTACATATTTGGAGACATAAATTATCGTAGTCTGACGTGTCTTTATGCTGTATGATCACATTTGTGTTGTGACTTTGACAACAATGTGCAATGTAGTTGACTGGTCACAGATGACAATGATAGCTTGTAGAATAGTTTGCTGGGTTTAACAATGATTTAAAAAGTTTGTTATGTGGCTACTGCTGCTGCTTGTGCTGCTACTGCTACTACTACTACTACTACTACTACTACTATAGCTAATAATAATAATAATAATAATAATAATAACAACAACGATGATGATGATTATGATAATAATAAATACAGGATTTTAACAAATTTTCCTTAAATTTGTCCACTAATTTAACTCTTCAATTGTGTTTGCATTTCTCAAGTAGGATCACAAATACTGAACCAGATTAAAGATGTGCTCAAAGTAGTTTGTTGTGTGTGAGAAATGTATTTAGAGTTTGGTAGTGATATGTGAAGTAAAGAGACATCCTTGGAAGACGTAGGTGTAGTGGGAGGATAGTAGTAAAATATATCTTAAGTATAGAATGGGAGGATCTGGACAGCATTACATTGGCTCAGGGGTGTTTTGTTGGACACAGTAATGAACTTTTCGGTTGGATAAAGTGCAGGGAATTTCTTGACTAGCTGAGGAGCTATTAGCTTCACAAGAAGGACTCTCTTCCAAGTAGTTTGTTAGTTTGTTCATATTTTGGTACAACTGCAGCATGAGTACTGCATGCATCGAATTTCAGTGTGTTTTATTGCAGTGTTAGAAACAGCAGTGCATACTTCTGTGTGCTTTGCTTAGTACCTACATAATTTCAGTTGTATGTAATGCAGCCAGAGTGAAATGGAGAATTTCTCTTCAGACCCTGAAAGGGGAGTTTCATATGTACATGTAGAAAAATTGTTATGGATAAAGGAAAATTATTTAATGTTTATATTTTGAAACCAGCTTTTTAAAATGTTATTTTAAATTTTCTTATGATTGTGTGAGGAATGAGGTGCACTTAAAAGGGTTATCAGCTTCATGCAGCTTCAGAAATATTACTTCTTCAAAAAGGTCCCGTCTGTACGTAGGAATATTTCACTGTTGAAGCTTACTTCATTTGGTAAAAATTACTACATATGACTATATCTGTGTGTGTGTGTGTGTGTGTGTGTGTGTGTGCGCACGCGCACGTGTGCACATTGCTTTTTTGTGACATCAGTATGGTATACCTTTATTAATGGTGATGCATTAGATAAATATTATAAACTCAGAACTTCGGTGTAATAGATCTTTATTTGTTGTTTCCATTTAGACAGTATTATCAGAATATGAAACAACAATATTAGCGTTTCCTTTTTTTAATGTGAAGTCAAGGGACATTTCACCTTTAACTGCTCTAAAGAAGTGAGGTTACTGGCATCTTTTCTTGGCCAGGGAGTAAGTGCCAGCACTTAAAAAAACCCTCCATGTATGCATACTACATTTTGAGACAGATGTTACAGATTATTTTATGTATTTAGTGGTCATTTATGAATCTTTTAATGTAAGTTGAGAAGTAATTTTAGTACAATTGTAATTTAATTCGTAACTTTACAAAAAAGATACATAATTTTCTGCTCTTAAGTACATTAGTAGTACTTTATCCAATGTGTTCATGCCGACTGAAATCATAGTTCTGAACAGTGTGTTATAGTATGTGGCAGTCTCAGTGTGGCATTGATTTTGTTGCATTTTGTAGGCTGAGAAAGAAGATGTGAAGAAAGATGTTCCTCGTTCAAGAAAAGATCACCTCATACGACATCACCTGGAACGAACTACTGGCACAGGTGAGTTGTATGTTTATTTTGACATGGCACTGTTGTTTCGATATTAAGTGACATGGCAGGAATCTGATAGTAATTAAAAACTGCACGAGGTCTCTTTGTGTGACATCCACTCTCAGTGTTTATATTTTATTTGAAATGACCAGGTAGAAGAGATTTCTCTGTATTTCCAGCCTTTTTCCTATTGATTACTTTGACCAGGATGTGTTAACCATTACACTGCTGCTCCCAAGTTTGCGACAGTCGTGGGAATAATCAGTGAAAAATTAAAGATGTTTTTAACAGTTTGTGTTCTTGTGCTGGGATAGAGGTAATTGGCGAAATAGTTTTGTTTATTATTTTGTAATGTAGTAATGAGTGAGGAAATTTAATACACTTTCATAAATTTGTGTGTATTAAATTACAAGAATCAAAGCCAGTAAACTGCACTGTTTTTAGGGAGAAACCCCAAATTGTCTAAATTTAATATCCTCCCCTTTTTATCCCATCTGTGCCATTATCAGGGAACTTCATTAGTATAATAAGATGTGTATAAAGAGTTAATAATGCATGTGCCAATAGACCATTTATATGTTTAAAAATTTAAATGGGTGGAATTCTTTATATACTTCTTATTGTACTATTGAAGGTCCTTGATAATGGTCCAAATGGGTTGAACCGTGTGGGAGATTGATTATAGACAACTGGGGGCTTCTCCCTAAAAACAATGTATTTTGTTAATTTTGATTTTTGTAATTGACTAAAGAAATACATATTAGTGTGCTGTGCTATGAGATTTGTGTAGACTGTTTAAGAGTTGCAAAGAAACTGGGAACAGTATTGTTCTAAGTTATCATAATTGAATTCAGGATGAAAAGTCATTTTGAAACAATTTAATGTAATGAATTGGTGTGATGGAGTTAATAAACTGTGTGGAAAGGTCTCATATTTTAAAGCCAGGGCTGCAGAAAGCAGGTTTGGGGCCCGGTTAAACCCTCCTGCCCAGCGAGTGTGGACCGACTAAAAATCTTTACATTAAACCAGAAGGACTGACTTTCAGTTGCAGAGTGACTTGGGTTAAGTCTTAAAGGGTTAATTGGTACAATCAACAAATACTGTTACTACCAAGAAAGACAAAACATATGCAACATAGTCAGGTCCTGGTAATATGTACCAGCTTACCTACCCTGTCATCAGCACTGTTTAAAGCATGGTATTTACATTGTTATGAAATTGTGTCAAGGTTACATTCTTCTGTAAAAGTGCATGATATTCAGAATGAGTCTGTTATTGTAATTTTTATTGTTGGATAATGTGGAGGAGAAGGATGGTATTTGTTTGCTTGAAATAATATTCTCATTCATAATTCCAAATTTTTATAGGCACCAGAGATTCTTTACTATATATAAAGTTTCTGTGCAAAACGCCTTTTTTTTTTTCTTCAAGTAAGAGTGTGATGTATGGCCATCTGTCATCATCGTTCGAAATTTGTTCCTTTAGGTGTCTTCTGCTTCATCAAGTGTCATGGTTAAGAATGAATAGATCTATAGCTCCACTTTCCCATGTGCCTTTGGGGCATACACAGGGACAAATTTACCTTACTTTTAAGTTAAGAGCTGATCTGTCAATGTTTATTTAATATGGTCCTTGAATTTGTTGTTTGCCATATGGAAGTGTCATATTTCCCATCATATTTCAGAGCGTCTTGCCATGATTTTACTTGATTTGTTTCTGTGAGGCTGTGGCAAGTGCAATGCTAGAAATGTCCATCGGCACTGACCAACTGACAATTCAGCTGGATGGTTATTGAATGTGTAAACGAGTTCTCTGCTTTCACACAATCTGAAGATGCATCACTGTGGCCACAAAATTGTGGTATTTGACCCTTTTTTAAACCAGGTCATCCTGGATGAATAGGAAAGTCTAATTGAGATACCATATTTGGAACACTGAAAGGGCCAGTGTTTAAATGACAGAAGTCATCATGCATCTTCTCCATTATTAAGGACAGAATTTGCTCAATCAACATCACATATCAATTTTCACTTTCACAGTATTCAATTCAGAACACTGCGAGTGAGCTTTTATATTGTCAGTTTTTGCACTTTATTATGAGCCAACTTGCAGTCAAACTTCAAGAGGAAGACTGTACTCCATATTCACCCCATGCTCAAATTTTAATTTTGTGTGGCCTTCTACCACAACCTGTTGTAATGGGGATTTACTAAACTGAGAAGAAACAAGAAACTGGAACACAGGAAATTAAGAAGTGCCATAATTGATGATAGAGTTTGTTATGATTTGTTTGTCCTGTAAACTTCTTCAGTGGACACCTTTGGTGCTTGTGTATTATAAATATGACCATGTTTACTTTTGATTTTTGAATTTACAATCATGACGTTCATAATGCTGGAGAGGCTATGATAAATATTTTTTTTCTTGAAAATTTTTTGTGGAAAAGAAGGACTTGTGGGACAGTTCATTATTAATTTCTACATCTGAGGATGAAACTACAGTTTCTGTTAACATTTCTTTAATCATTTCCCACTTACAAAAAATGGTATGTCATCCTGATAGGTAGTCTGTTGTTGCAGGGTATTTGGACAACATAATAGTGACTGATCTTATATACAGTATTTCATGTTGATTTTTAATGCGTGTTTTTGACAGGTTAACTGCAAGTACCATACATTATTTATGTGTATATAAAAATGTGAGTTTACCCACAATTCTTTGCACACTCCTTGTCATAGATTGTGGTTCTGAATGTTTTGAATTGGAAACAACATACATGATACATTTTTTCATAGAGTACCAATGATTTTGTGACAGTTGATGGAGCTTTGTTACCCTCTCCAACTCGAGAAAAACTCGAGCCAGTTATACCTCGCCAGAAGGAAGAAGATCTTCCTAAGAGTCCCCAAAAAGCCAGTCCTAAAAGTAGCCCCAGATCAGGTAATTTGGAACAGTTATGTAACACTGAATACATCAGCCTCTCATGTAAGGGAAATGTAGTGCATGCATTTGGTAGTGTGGAGGCATGCATTGCTGTAGAATAGGGGAATTCTCAGCTCTCAGCTGTTTTGCTTTTTATGTGTATGTTTTTAAATGTTATAAAGCTAGTGCAGTCTTAACTAAAATTTGACCTGGAATTCTGTAAATCACCATTTAACTCAATTGCCATAGCTCATGAATTGTCATGCAAACAGGACTGCGCTTTGTCCATTTTCATGACCTTACTCTAGAACATCAAGGTGGAATGTGGGTTAGTAACTTAAAATAAGTAAGAGTAATGTGGTGATGGCACTTTAAAGCAGTAGGCTGTATTGACAATGTGTTGAAGGTACATTCTGACTTCATGTCTTGAGGTTATCACCCAGTGGCACTTAGCACTACATGTTTTACAGGTTTAAGGTAACTGGGAACTGCCTCGTTCCACACACCTACTGTTTAAAGAATGTACAATTAAAATTACTTGTCTGCTACCAGTTCCAGCAAAACTGTGGTGTCATAAGTTACCAAATTTGACTTTAAATTGTTTAGTCAGTCTGTATTGGAATGTGAATTCAAAAAAACTCTTCATTGTTTTTTGAGGGTGGGCAATACCAAAAATTTTATGTTAACAAATAGTAAACAACTGATATGTCCATTTTTTGGCTACTTGCCTTCCAGAAAATGAGGGTGAAGAAAGTTTCCAGTGCTACATACCACTGAACACCATCAGTGAAGGAGCACTAACTGTTTCGATGCCATTTTTCAATACTGTTCCATTTTGTAATGAAAGTAAAAAGTGATCTAATCACATCACAATAGTTGTTGAGTCCTTGATAATGTCATGTATGGAGCTCAAAACACAGATACTCCTCATTAGGTTTGAGTTCAACGATCCAATTCCATTTTAATTTGCTCAGCTACTTTAGACATATTGCAGTTAATAACACTTGCTTCAATGTGAATTTCTTGCTTGTTGATTGGGATGTGTGGGGAAAAGGAGGAGTGGACTACTGTGTGTATGTCAGAGGTGGCATGTGAGGGCCAAAGGGAAAATTTGGCCCAGTCACATAATGTCGTCTTTTCATCTGTTATTGGCTTGAAGAGTTAAGAAACCTTCAAGATGTTATTGCCTTGCTTTTGTTCACTAATGTGTTTGTGTATTTTGATGTTGCATTTCATTATTAGCCCGTAAAGTAATTCCCATAATAAAGAGTGGAAAGTGTAAAATCGTCCTGATAGTGATAAGAAATAATCAAGAGCAAAGCAAGTAAGAAAATGAATAAATCCTGGTCAAAAGCTAGTTGTAATTTGTTGTTACAAAAAGAGTGAGTGAACATGTGACAGTGTTTGTGTGACAGGAATTCAAGGATCTGCACTGAGCAGTATACAGAATACTGCATAAGAGATGAAATCAAGATGTGATAGTACATTAAATGCTACAAGAAAATCAGAATAAAGTTCAGAGGTAATTCAAGCAATGGACAAGTTGGTTTTTTTTGGAAACAGAATTTGATAAAAAAAAATCATCAGCATATCTCACAACTGTTAAGCAAATGGATCAAAATATTTATAGTGGTACCAAGAATGATCATCATAAAAAAAAGGTGTTTAATGACAGTATTGGCTGGCAGACTGGGCATGATGTGATTTTAATTCATCAGTACATGTTTCAAGGACCTTCCATTCCTTTTCTTTGCAGTGCCTAGTTTTATAACACAGTTTTTCATCCCAGGATGACATAAATATTATTGAAACTATAAAATTAGTGTTAGTTTAAGTAATAGTAAGAATATTCTGGTGCATATTCTTATAGATTACAGACATTCCATTTATTCTTATAAGGTAACTATGTTCAGTTTATGTTAATTATGCCCTCTGACTCTTCATTTGTAACCTGATGTTGCATAAGCGAAAGCGTGTCTGTACTCATTTGATGTGCTTGGTGCCCTACAATGTAATTGCACGACAGAAACTTGTGCTACAACCACACTCAATCCAAAATATTCATATATATATTTTTTAAACTGTGACACTGCTCTGTCTTATTTGTAATTTGTCTTCATTTTGAATTTTTTAAAAATGTTTCCAGTCACAGCATATCAAATGTAAAGATGTGGTAATTCTGTATGAATGAGAGTCAGACATATTTATCATGCGTGTGAATATATGCAAGGCCCCCTTACCTGGTGGCAAGATGATGGTCAACCTCAAGTTAAAATCTATCCACTGGCCACTTATTGCCAGGGTATTTGAAGTTCCCTGTTTATAGATGACAAAGGTCAATTACCCACAACTTTGATTATCATGAACATCATGTAGCAGTATGTTTTTATGGTGGGATGTCATCGACATATCAAGGACTCAGCTCATTTTCGCAAAGTGACAAGCTTCGTTGCGAAGGACAGTTCTGCAATGAACATTTTGATGTAAAGAAGTGACATCTTCAAAGGTTAAGCAGGTCAAGAACTGCTTGACCCCTGAAGTTGGGACACATAGGTTGTCCCAGACGTTGGTAACTAACTACCACTCTACGTTGCAAAACATCCCGGAAGAGCAAAGATCTCATTTACATGGTGGCAGAAGCCTGCAATCATGTGCGGTTTTTTACATGTTATGTACTGTAAATCAGTTCGAATGCCATATTATGTATTTAGTAGTATGTTTTAATTTGTCTGCAAGAAAAATTTTTGTCCCTTGTTATTTTTATTTCTGACTTAACACTTAGAATTTTGAAATGTAAAGCAGTGCACTTTTCTGTTTTTTTTTTCTGCGCACATGGTCATAGCCCTTCCCTGAGATTGAGATGTTAATTTCACCTGGAAATGCCTTTAAAAGAGCCTTGATGTAAATTTGTGTTGTATGTAGATAGGCAGTGATTTTTACACTCATGTTTCTGTTTCTCTCATGTGTGTATTGCCTATGTATTTGATCACTGAAGAAACAGTTTTAAATTTCCAGGATAGAAATACTTTGTTTTTATTACATGACCTGCAGTTGGGTCATTAGGTAATTCAGCCTTTTAGAGATATGACATTTGTAACTGATGTGGCTTACTAAGAACTGAATCTGAGTCATCAGCCTATGTTTCTTATGGCAGACTATTTGATCAGCATGGTGTGTTTTGCATCAATTCATGGTATCAATTTCTGTAACACAGGTACTGTGTAATACACTGTACGTGACTTAACAAAAAAAAAAATCATAGCAGTGGTACTGGGTAATATTTTTTTCTGAATGCAATGAAGAATAGTTATCTAAGTTAGTTCATTTTTAATTTGTTCCATATTTGTATATAGCTCTTCAGATGTACTGCACAGGATACTCCAGTACCAATTGTCTTGACTTTTTATCTAGAAGTCTCACATCTAAATCTTACCAGGAGACCAGCTGTCCTGATGGAGGTTTCAGTCATGTATCTCAGCTCCTCCATATTCATACTTAGATTGTGCCTTGAAATAGGCCACAGTAAATGAATTGTAATAATGCATCCACAGAGCATGAAAGAGCATGTGCTATAGCAGTGTCAACAGGAAGGACACATGGTGATACTGGGTTTGCTGATTGTTATTGAGGCTTGTAGAATTGGAATAACTGTGACAGTCATCGTAGGTGATGCAAGAAATGCAGACTGAATGAAACTGTTCACTGCTGCAGCGTTGTGAGAATGCTACAAATATATGGCTGGCTTTCATGGATCTTATATTATGGCATGTTTGTATTTTGCTTGAACACATGGTTTTTCAATATATTTACTCCCTGTACTATACTCATAGCCAAATTGTAATTTTGTTTATATAAAATATCTGTACAGCTGAACTGGACTGCCAAAATCCATATGACTAGTTTCCACTATTTGAGTTTACTGTGATTTCACAGCTGGGAATGTTTGCTTTTGGTGAGGTAGTCGTTATATATATAATGTATGCTTGTTAATGACTTAATGCAGTTCTACCATTTTCCCAGTCTAATACCATGTGATTGTGTTATTACAGTTCTCTTCTTTTAAAGCCTGCCTCTACAATTTCTTTGCATCCCACTTCTGCCAGTAGAGGCCTCCATTCTACTGGGATCTGGCACTGTGTCACTGGGTGTTCGGTGCACAGTGACATGACGTGAGGTTGCAGAAGAATGGGAACCTCAACTATGATGCTGCAAAAACCTAAAAACTGCCTGTAGTCTGTTACCACATGTATATGTGTCTGGACCATCTGCTGGCATCTGTTTTCTCGTTGTTCAAACCACTGACAATTTTAACTCTTTCTTATTTACATATAGGTTCTCATTCTGTTACCTATACTCTGTCAAGTTAACACCATAATAGATACTTACCGTTCTTTAGTTTATGAAGATTTTTAACAGGAGGTCATTTGATCATGTCTATTATGTTTGATTTTGGAACTCAGCAAAGTCAGTCCTCATCACTTCACCTTTGTGTACTTGAGATATTATACCTTCACCTGCAAGGTTTATTCACAATTCTTGCAGTGATTCTTGCTTTGCCTGTCCTACTCACCCCTCATGTCCTCCTCTTATACTACTAGAAGATGGAGTATGCATTATGAGTCTTTAAGAGTTTTCACAATGGTGTAGAGGCTGATTAGTATGAAATGGCACACAACTACACATGGATGGGGAAGTGAAGGGGGTATAACAGAATGGGGTGGGTATCCAGTAAGCATCATGCAACTGCAGAACATAGCCTGTCCAGCACAGTACCAGCTGACGCACATACCTTGGCTGCAAATGGTTGACTGAACTGTTACACCTGCTGAGTTACTTGGACCTGTCCACTTCACAGAAAGACAAAATTCAGTTTCAGCACATGTGTCATCTCATCCTAACTCCAGTATAGTTGACATATCCATTCTTCTGGGATATGTTGCCACATCACCAGGTAATTTGTTACCAGTATTTAGAGATCACTATGTTTGAACCCAGCATCAGGAGAACCATTTACCAAGTGATGCATAGCCATCTCCAAAAAGAATGGGTGCTGTAGTTATACAGTATCATAGATTCGTTTTCATTAATAAAGCAGTCGTTATGGCATTTAACACTGTGCTGATAGCTTTCACATTTAATGCGGTTATCAGCAGTACTTCTGTATGACGGTATGTGCCAATGTTTCAGCTCGTTCGCAGTCAGTGGGACTTGCTGGTGATAATCGTTCACCAAAACGTCAACCCAGAGCTCCATCAGCAACAGCTCCTCCAAGCAAAGCAAATGGACCTGTGCAAATCGAGCGCCGCCCTCGTCCCAGTAAGTAGTTAAAAGCAATATTATGCTATTAAGTGTGCAACTTTAGCATTCAGTGTAGGTGGTATGTGACTGAACACAGAATTTTTACTTTGTGATATACTGTGATTATAAAAACTAAGAAGTTCATTATCACATCTGTAGTGTCTTGTTTTTTTTTTTAATGGAATACAGTTTAATTTACTGTGATGCTGTTACACAATGTAAGACAGCTTTCATTCTTTAGATCTTAAATATTAACTGAAAACACACACACACACACACACACACATAAATAGTACACAGTATTAGTTATTAAGAACAGTATTAAAGAACTACTTGGTTGCACACTGTTGATATAGAATTGGTAAGGTATATTTACTTGCTAGTTTTACATTTAAAGTATTAGTTTTCAGTTCTTGAGAGGAATTATAAAAAGAAAATTGTATGAGTTTGTGAGACTGCAGGATTGAGCTATAAATGGCATAGCCATATAATGACTGGGCCTTGGGCTGGACAACTGAGGAGTCATGTTTTGATTCCTAGCAAGGGTATGATATTTATCTCCCCTCTACAGCATACAGACTGGCTGCTTGGCCTATTTAGCTTTGTATTTAATAGGTACCAGTAGAATTTTCCTTGTGAGTAAAGCAGCCACGGCATGAAGCTGACCTCCCATCTTTATCTAGTGCCAAGTTTTTTGCCTTTATGGTATACCTAGTGACAGATTTGCCTTTGTGAGACTTCATGAATAATTATATTCAAGAGAAATTATGGAGTCATAACATTATCTTCATTTTGTAACAGAGTCTGAAAATGTGGCTGCTACCATAATTTAAGATTCGTAATGTCAAAACTCTTGAGACTGCCTGCGGTGTGCATAACATTGCAAGCTTTGTTAGATATGAAGTTCTTACTGCAGTGACTCTGAAAGTTGCTCTCTCCTGGGATATGATACTGTATAGTCTTGTAGAAATGCATCAGTGTTTCAGGGTTTTCTGCTGCCTCCTTTATCAGATGAGAAGATGGAGGCAGAGGAAACCTCTGAAACTTCAACACTTATCTCCTAGGATGCAAAGTGTCACAATTCAGGAGAAAGCATTTTTTATCATTAAATGCTTTGATTCACCGCTGCCATCCCTAACTTGATTTTCAGAATGTTTTGATATGGAGTGTGTCATACATAGAAAAAACTGGAACTTCCTATTCTGAGCAGGCAATATGGTCTCAGAAGTTGAAGGTGGTAATGTCTTGTATTTCTACATTTTCTATAATTCACATATGTAGCTAAACTACAGCACTTTTGATAACACTGAATAATCAGTTTGCTAAAAATAACATAATCATCATTCTCACCAAATTCCTCACATTTGTTATAAGATGTGCACTTAAGGGTACAAGTTATGTCATTGGTTTATAAATGTCTAAAGTATACTGTTTTATTCTGGAAATTTATTGTGTAAGGTCTGTTGAGTTAGCTGTTGAAGGTACTGCTCCGTTGTAAGGTCTATTGAGTTAGCTGTTGAAGGTACTGCTCTAACTGGCCACTTCCATATAACATCTATGACTCACCATGAATGCTAGAGGAGTGTTTTGTGTGTGGATGAAAATGTTGTATGTGCCCTGGGTTGCTTTCTTAAAGTTGGTGGTACGATTTATTTGTCATTTAAATTGTATATAAATATATAAGAACCTTGATTTACACTGTTTTACACAGTAAGAATTTTTAATTATATATTTACAAATCAAGATTTGTGCTTTTGAATAAACTGGCTATCTTAGCAAGAAATTTTAGTACATTTTCTGTTATTTTATTCCATGGTGGCAAATGTGGCTTGTATTTGTCTTTTGTATATATGTTGTATGCATTAAATATATTTTCTCATGTTCATTTGCAAATATCTGTAAGAGAAGGTAATATGAAATATGTGAAACACTTGTCATCTATTACTGAAATCATCAGAAATGTGTACAGGTAGGCTACTCTATCAATTTTTCCTGTTAGAGAATATTAATTTCTGTACAGGAATTACAAATATTAACTGTGGTTGTCATTGTAGAATTCTTTTAGTTATACGAATAATCCAGTGAGATAAAAGGAAGTATTTTCCCAGCAACAGTTGGGATGGTGAGCGTGTGCTCCATGTTGGTGACCCGTACACAAGTTGTTTCGAAGAAGGCAAGGTAGTGACATGAAGGACTGCAGGAAGATACGTGAATGGTAGTTTACTCAATTACACGGCGTGTCTTAATTTGTACATTCATAGGTGAATGTATTCTTATGTTTCCCTTTTCCTTGATATGTGGTGAAAAATATGTAAATTAAATTTAGTTTTTTTTATTTTGCAGTAACTGGTAGAGTTGGATCCTTGTGACATTATAATAGACACATTTCATGTTGATGATAGTATCGTATGTTTTACCATTTGCACTAATTTGAACTTAACAGTTATCTGATTTGATACAGCACTTACAGTGTGTTGAATAATTAGATCTTCTGTTATGAAGTATTATCTTTATTAACATGGCAGTGAAGTATAATTGTAAACTGATCAGTATTAGCATGGTATCAAAGTTGGAAGTGACTGGTATTTCAGTTAAAGACACTGACATTAAACTAAACGTTAGAACATTGTACATACAATTTCCAGAGTATTTGCATTTACCATGAATGAAGTACTTGGCCTGTAACTTCCTGGCCTTGAATAGTTTTCTTCTAGTAGCTCTGTAACCTTTGTTTATTATTATTATTATTTTTTTTTGTTTTTGTTTTAAGTATTTCACAGCTGATAAGATTGTTGAAACATACATTTTTCCCTATGGTAGCAGTTTTGTTCTTTGTCGCATGAATCATTTAGACTCTGAAAATGATAAATGTATTAGTAGCCAGGGTTCCATACCTGAGACTAAAAATGTAACATATCAAATATACAGGTTATCATTTAATTTTTAACGTTTATTTTGATATTTCCGCAATAAAGTTACTCAAAGATGATAAATAACATTACATCTAATGACTGGATTGTTGACTAAAACAGTACTTCATGCATTTCTAATGAATAAAATGTTCATACATCTCACCAGTAAAACTGGCAAATGAATTTTGAAACATCTGTCGGACTTATGTTGTGTGTCATACTGAGGGCTGTTTATTTTACTGTTCTCCTTTTTAAAGAATAAGCAATAACAAGTGAAACAGTAGGAAAACAGAAACACACACTTTTCGATCAACGGAGCCATTATCCTCGGAGCAGAATAAATGAAATGCAAGAATTACAGAAATTCTTGTGAAAAATTACAGTGTTTCTAATATGTTAGGCAGAGAAATTGTCATGTGATCTTTTCAGCTTGCGGCCCGGCTAGCGGGAAGTCTCCACCCCCAGCTTCGAACCGGCAGCGAGCGAACGCCCGGTCCAAACCCCGACCCCTCTCTGGAGCACGTACGTGACATCCATGATCAGTCGCCTGCCTGCTTTTTTATCTCTATTGTGATTCACTTTGAGCCTCAAGTAAACCAAACTTCTTCTGGACAAGACAAACTGGAATGAGACTCTGTTGGTTTCAGTAACAGACAGATTCATTCCATCTGAATTAGTAGGTATGGCTGGGCAGAAGCAGCCTCCTTCAGCATACGTGCACTTCCAATCACCAACTTCGGTTGTAGATTCAAAACTGTGTTTTCGTTATATGATTGCTATGACTTTTAACTTGAGGCCGATTTTTGTGATTTTTAGTTTTCGATGAAACCTTAAATAACATATGTAGATAGTAGGACACATAAACAGACAAAAACAATATTGTGAAATAAAATTAAATTTTAATAGCATAATTGTTTTTATAATTCAACGTAATTTTTCACACCATCTTCTGGATCTGTCTTTACCCATTTCCTTTTTCATACAATAATTTATTTGTAGGAGACATCACATCTTAATCCTGTTGAGTAATTGTACAAGATATTGAAAGTATATAGAAGTCTGTTTGAATGTCTTTCTGCCAATAAATGTTGTAAAGTGACTGAAACGCATGTATGTAGTGGAAATGGAAGTACATGAACTATGATGTAACACACAATTTTTTTTATTTTCTGTCATCATTGCTGCCCTTTCCACCATAATGAGTATTATTAACATTAAATAATTGGGGGAGCTACAGTAGACAGTGAAGTAACTCCTGTTGAACAGGCCACAGGTGATAGATGCCTGAACTGCTCATGTGGACCAGGGATGCACCGGGGGGGGGGGGGGGGGGGGGGGGGGGGGGCCCCCCCCCCCCAAACAAAAATAAAAGGGGGGGGGGACAAAGGGGAAAGTGAAAGTACCCCCTTTTAAACGGGCCCAGGGGGTAGACTGCGTCACCGCCCCTTGGGGCCGGGGGGGCCCCGGGGGGGGGGGGGGATGCTGGCAGGCTGCAGCCCCCTCCTCAAATC
>Ga0131853_10006792_pt1 | contig 20667 bp, 18 predicted proteins | sample TergutLab28metaG_FD_92764 | JGI IMG/M metagenome (GOLD analysis project Ga0131853, IMG submission 92764) | Labiotermes labralis P1 segment gut microbial communities from Petit-Saut dam, French Guiana - Lab288 P1 (version 2) (version 2) | ecosystem: Host-associated > Arthropoda: Insects >...
TAGGTATAGGGTCTCGGTGGGGAAGCCGGCGGGAAAGAAACCACTGGGGAGGCCTAGGCATAGATGGGTGGATAATATTAGGATGGATCTCCAGGATGTGGGTATGTGGACTGGATTGGGCAGGCCCAGGATAGAGATAGGTGGCGGACACTTGTGAGTGCGGTAATGAACCTTCGGGTTCTGTGAAATGCAGGGAATTTCTTGACTAGCTGCAAACCAGTTAGCTTCTCAAGAAGGACTCTGCACCATGGTGTAAGTAAGTAAGTAAGGAAAAAATACCTTGACAGTGGAAGGTGTCAATCATTGTACCTGTGTGTGTGCTGTATTGAGGCATATCACTGTTACAGCAACATACAAAATTTATTCCGCATTCGTCTGGCAAGATGAACTCCATATGTAGACAGAATTATTGGGGGATCATCATGGTGGATTTTGATGTAACAGATCAAATACTTATCGTGTATTCTCCTTCATCTAATACTTGAGAAAAAATAGGAATTCATGGGGCAATATGACATTTATAGACTTCATGAAAGCCTGGGATTCCATTAGAAGGGAGGTTTTGTGTAATATTCTTATTGAGGTTGTTATATCCATGATAACAGTTAGGTTATTTGGAATATGTATGATGTGTCTGGTACATTCTGTGTTCAGTAAGAGAATAGAGGGGTAGAACGGAGTGGCATAGATCAGCTTCTAGTCTGTACTGATAATGTATTGCGCAAAAACTTGGGTACTAAAGAAAAACACAGAAGCCTTGTTATTATGGATATTGGTCTGGAAGTAAATACTGATAAAGCAAGTATTTGTTGCTGCTTCATCAACAGAATGCCAGGACAAAGTCTGAACATAAAGATACGTAATAAATCCTTTTGAAATGTGGTAGTGTTTAAGTATTTGGGGGATGACATGAAGAAATTAAGAGCGGGTTGAATTTGGAGGTGGTGTGCTGCTATTCAGTCCATAATTGTTTTGGCTTGAGTGGTGTTTTGGTACAGTTGTGAAACCTGGTGTGGCACCCGAGGAAGACGTTTGTGTTTAAGAGGGAGAAAGTAACAGGAGACTTAAAAAAATATTGTATAATGAGCTTGGTGATATGTATTGCTCACAAAATACAGGGGGCCAGCTGAAAGTCATACCCACTTGTAGAATATACAGATCTGCTCATACTGTCTACATTAACAATCTATATTACATAACTTAACGCATGTGTTGGAAATGACCTCCTTCATCTCTCAAACGTGTTTGACACCTGATGAAAACTGTTTTGAAGTTCTTGTCCAGAAATTGCTACTATTTCACATCTGGTAAGTTGGTCATTTTTTTTTTTTTTCCCCCCTGTGTCTTTCAATCTTTGCCTCTGAAGATAATCATGTGGCATCAGATTGGACAAATGAGCAGGCCACTAAGTACAACTGATTGTTTGGTCCCCAAAAGTGTCATGTAGTGTCCATTGAATTACAGGCTGTATGGGTGGTTGCACTGTCTTGCTGAAAATGTGCTCCCTCTCCTCATCACTTAATTTTTCAAAAAATAATGCAAGAATTTGGCCAGAAGTACCTTCCTGAATTTCTTTTGTCATTTTAATTGATCTGCCTCATATGTAAAATAAGTTAGCTCTGGAGCAACTTCATCTCTGCAACCTTTCACAGAAGCAGTTGTAAAAAATGTGTCCTTGAAATGCAGTCTGCTTGGTGGAGTTTTTGCACAATTTTAAATTTGTATGGTTGAAAATGAAGCAATTTATGGTTCATGACTGACACACAGGTGTCTTTTGATAACTGTAGAGATTCTTGTAATTGTGCTTCAGTATCATGTAATGTTTCTTCTGAAAGAAAGAACATTCCTTATTTGCTGTCATTCCTTCATTTACAAGGAAGTTGTTTGATAATTCATTCCATTCCATATGCTTTTTGACTTTAAATGAACTGAAAGACCAGGAACTGTCTTATAAATTTGCTGTGACGTTTTTATAGGATTTCTTCCTTATATAGATCTGCACAGTAAAATATCCCCAGTGTTACACTCTACATATACAGTTTAACTTATTTATAACAACCTCAGTTTTTGCGACAACTCGGCTATAACTTTTTATGTTTTGTGGTACCAACTAATTCTCTGTAAGGCAAGTTTTTTTTCTGCCTTTCTTAGTATGACATACACGAGAGCATTACCTTGGATATAATGACATTGCCAGTCATCAGTTCCATTATAATTTCCCAAGAATAGACTATTTTGAGAATTATACGGCCTCCTCATCCTTGAGAAAACAAGCCACCTACTCTTTCGGGTAGCTATATAGACACCAGACCTAGAAACTGACAATAGTGACAGTAATTCACTTTCTGCGTCAAGTTTCCCTCGACTTTTCTACTCCTGCAGTTAACAGGAGACTGGTATTGTGAAAACATGGCTACAGTCATGGATAAAACGAAGGTTTTGAGCTTTACAGGAATAGTTTAGGTGACATTACTACTAGAGAATGGATGATCCAAAATATTAAAAAAAATGAACCCAAATTGTTAGTACATTTGAACAGAATGGATAGAAAATAAAGCGACAGCGAAAGTCGGAATGAAGTGATATTAAAGAGGGACTGCCTAAGTGTTTTACACAACAGAGAAGTGACAATGTAACAGTGATTGGTCCGCATCTCGTGACAATTATCGTATGTCCTAAATCTTAAATGTAGGTTAATATATTTGTGTGTGTGTGTGTGTGTATGAGCGCACGCACGCTTGGTTTGTTTGTTGGTTGGTTGGGTATGTGTGGGGTGTGTGTGTGTGTGTGTGTGTGTGTGTGTGAGAGAGAGAGAGAGAGAGTGGATGGGTGTATGAGTGTTCACACATGCATGTTGGCGAGTGAGTCTTAAAAGAAGTTTTGAATCCCTTGGAAGTTTAGTATTAGGGGCATTTAAATATTTAAATTAATCAGATTGCCATGTAATATTATTTTATATTTCTGTTCTAAAGAACACAGTATGAGTACGTCGGGTCCGCCATACTTCTAAAGACTGTGGGCCCTGTTGATTTAAAATGCTGTGACAAATAGAATAGAATACCAGAAGTGCACACACAGCAGTGACCCATGCTCTTCAACCATACTTGATCCTTTATGCAGCTCATATATGTATGCATTTAGCAGCCCCACACCTTGAACAAAATGCAGTTTCCTCCTGGTCACCTGGTTTCGTAATATGGCGACCCAGGTTCCTGTACCTTAATGCAACCATAGTCTAACAGTCACAAAAAACATGAGGCCATGACAGATGCCTGTTGGCATCTGTCACACTCATTACTTTTTACTAGTCCCAGTTTGTGTAGATAACGTGTCAAGTAACAGTGTCCTCTTAGCAGTCCCATCATTGTTTGTGGCTTGTTGCTACCCAGGTAGAGTAATTTTCCGGCTGTTTTAGCAGAGGGTTTTTTAAGAAAGCTTGTAGCTTGTTTGTGTCCATGAATGGACTGCCATGATTGATTTGCATGTGGGTTTGGGGCCTCTCAGCCCCAATGCACCTAGGCCTTGATTAGAACAGGCCCTTTGTGCCCCATATCGAATCATGGGAGCCCTGTAACTTTACTATAGTTCCAGACTGCCATACTCCTCATATTGCTCTTTGTCCAACCGCTGATCACATCGCTTGTAACCTGTGCAGATATGTCCAGGGCAGGCTGAGGTCCCATAAGTGGACATGAATGTCATGACAAAGAAACAGAGCTTTGAAGTTGAATCATTTCATGTGGTGTTTGGTACAACACTGTGTGACATACTTGCATGCAGAATTTACGCAGCCTGGAGTGATTAACGCTTTCATGTCCATGTTATTAACTTTTGTCATCTGATAATAGGGGTTATTTTAAGTGCCCAATTACTGTAGGACTGGCCAACCGGATTTTAACTTTGGTGGGGGTGGGGGGGTGCACAGTATTAATATTGGAAAAATGCAGTGTGTGGCTGGCTGGACATTTGCAGCCACTGTTAACAGTAGTGCAGCGTGCTTCAAGTTAGTGTTACTTTTGTTGTCAGATAATTGACAATGTCTGTGGGATGTTCCAGGCTATCTGCTTGAGACAGATGATGATGAGGATGATGATGAAGAGGATGAGGGTGGAGAGGAGCTGACAAACACTGAGGACAGCTTGTTACATTCAGGTCAGTAACAAACATTTTGTTACGGTTGATTTTCTGATTTATCATCAGTGGAGATGTTGCTATATTTTGAGAAGGCTGGAGGAATAGGAATACTACTACTACTACTACTACTACTACTACTACTACTACCACCACCGCCACCACCACCGCCACCACCACCGCCACCACCACCACCACCCTCATCCTTATTCTCTTCCACAATGCTAGATGTGTTCACAATATGGATTTTACATCATGCTTCACTGTTTTTGTATACTCATATTGGTACTTGCCACTTCTTTAAAGTATTATGCTCCTAGATATTGCAGAATTTCTAACAGTCTAAAACTATGGAAATGTGTAACCACATATTAAATGGTGCTAATGTTTCTGATGGCAAGTTCTTTGATATTACCAATAATTAGGAATTAAGATCTTCCAAAGTGGGGAAACTTCCAGTAGCGTGCTTTTGTACTTGTCTCCATGAAAATTGGACATTTAATTTATTTAATATATGTGTATACTTGCAGAAGAAGCAGCGCATCATCAGAGTATATATTCAGCTAGATATAACTCATGACAACGTAAGAGGGAATGTGTTGTGCAGTTTTATGTATTTTTTACAAGTGGTTGTACAGGTCTGTGTGAGAGAGTTTATAAGTTCACTGATGGTTGATTTCTTTGCTTAGAGTCTGTTTTGAAGAAAGCATCCAACAGCCAGGCAAAGGGAAGTGGCAAAAGAAAGCTTGAACCACATTTACCAAAACCTGAGAACAAGAAAGTGAAGCTGCAGGAGCTTGAAAGTGAAGAAGGTATGAATAAATAAATACTGCACTGTATTGGTAGTGCTGCTGTTGCCTTTGACCATAATCATGGTTTATTTTAGATCCACAGATATGTTTTGACCGCAAGTATGTCACATGCTTTGGCAGTGTGAATTACAGAGGTAGTGTGTAACCCTGTTATGACTGGAGCCATCCTGTTATGTTATCCAAATCAGCTAAAAGTTTATTCAGTTCAGTCAGAACACAGCAAATACTTTCTTATCAATCTTTAAATCTGGAAACATGTTTCAGCTCATTGAGCCATCGTCAGGCCAATTCACAAACCATAATGGAGGTACATTCATTAGATATGCACATTGTGGGATCCCAAATGTTTACAATTGTATGACAATAAAATGTATAAATGACTGTTTGGTAGTCAGTATTATATTATAAAAGTAAGTACCCACATTGCATATACTTAATTTTAAATGGACCGTATATTACGACTAACAATTACCATTGGTATTACAGAAGTACTATCAAGGCACGATACTACGCCATGTCCCTCTTCACATACTTGCAATACACCCACATCATAACTCTGTGGAAGATAACAACTTACACACACCTTGCGTACATGGCTGTACTTAATGCCATAATACAGGACCTAATTGGATTTTCTATAGAAGACGTGTGACACACGTCTAAAAACTAGCCCCCTACTAGACAACAAAGTAAATGTAAGACCATAACATCAAGTTAACGACATTAATGCCTGATAGGCAACAAAGTGAACTTAGTTTACAAGATGATAAAACATTCTACAGTAAATGGGTCTACTTTATTAAAGGATCATATCTACTGTATAATAGTACTGCTGTATAATGGTACTCCTGTATAATAGTACTGCTGTATAACAGTACTGCTGTATGACAGTACTCCTGTATAAGAGTACTGCTGTATGACAGTACTCCTGTATAAGAGTACTGCTGTATGACATTACTCCTGTATAAGAGTACTGCTGTATGACAGTACTGCTGTAGAACAGTACTGCTGTATAACAGTACTCCTGTATAAGAGTACTGCTGTATGACTACTATTATATAACAGTACTGCTGTATGACAGTACTCCTGTACGACAGTACTGCTGTATAACAGTACTACTGTTTAACAGTACTGCTGTATGACAGTACTCCTGTACTACAGTACTGCTGTGTGACAGTACTCCTGTACGACAGTACTGCTGTATGACAGTACTCCTGTATAAGAGTACTGCTGTATGACAGTACTCCTGTGTAAGAGTACTGCTGTATGACAGTACTGTTCTATGACAGTACTCCTGTATGACAGTACTGCTATATAACAGTACTGTTGTATGACAGTACTCCTGTATAAGAGTACTGCTGTATGACAGTACTCCTGTATAAGAGTACTGCTGTATGACAGTACTCCTGTACAACAGTACTGCTGTACAAAAGTACTCCTGTAGGACAGCACTGCTGTATCACAGCACTGCTGCACGACAGTACTGCTGTATAATGGTACTCCTGTATAACAGTACTGCTTATCCTGGTTGAACTTTTTAATTGTTACACAGCTAATTTTTAAAAATACTTTTATTACAACATATGGACTGAGTGTTATAATATAATACAATACTGGCTACCAAACAGTCAATTATAATATAATACTGGCTACCAAACAGTCATTTATACATTTTATTGTCATACTATTGTAAACATTTGGCATCCCACAATGTGCACATCTACTGAATGTACCTGCAGTATGGTTTGTGAATTGGCCTGATGATGGCAAAGTGAGCCCAAACATGTTTCCAGATTTAGAGATTGATAAGAAAGTATTTGTTGTGTTCTGACTGAATTGAATAAACCTGTAGGTAACCCTGTTAGTGTCATGCCCAGAGATTAAAGTAACTCCCAAGATATCTGAGCCATTTTGTGTGCATATTCAGAGTACCAGAGGGAACTACAGGAAATCTGACCTTAAACAAACTGTTTTTGCATATGACAGCATTGATATCTAGGGCTCCCATATGTTCTCTTTTCGCCAGGTATGTCCCCTCTTTCAACCAAAAACTTTCCATCCAGGTGAGTTTTTCAAATGTGTACAAATGTCCAGGTTATTGATTGTTTGTTATGATGTAAAGCTTTTACCTTTTTTAATGGTACTAATATGCAGAGCTTTAATCCAGCAAAAAACATGCTTAGAGCATGCCTCACTCTAAGTTTCGTACACTTGAAAGTTAAAATATCTATGAGGGAGAGTCAAATGAAAACCTCAAAAGTGCGATAAAAATTCGAAACACACCTCGATTGTCTTGTAAGTTGACAACAGTGATACTCATTGTTTGAAGAGTGGCTGTCAGGTGGCAATGGAGACCACATAGAAAAATGAAGTTGTTGTGTACCGTTTGTGTTCCATAAATTACGAGATAAAACATATGTAAGGTTTTCATTTGACTCACCCTCATAGTAACAGGGAAGCCTAGACAGTGATTTAATGAAGAGTGTGACAAATTCTCAGCGCAAATAAATTGCATGTGCGCTATATTTTGACAAGTGGACGAAGCATATGACAGATTTCTTGTGTTTCATGTGGATGAGACTGAGTGACCCACCAAACTGGAATGATATAGAACCTTTTGTCCAGTTCCTGTTAAATAATGCATTGCCAGTTGGTGACACAAAGTGTTTTGAAGAAGTTCGCGGCAAGTTGCCTCGATGAAGAGTTTACCAATTTGGTAGCACAGCAGAAGTGGACCAAATATTTTGAAAACTTAGAAATGTCAATTGCCACACAGAATTGCTGCAGATTTCACAGTACTTTGCCATTCTCTTTCATAATGCAAATTTAGAGCAAGTTTTCTCATGATGAAAGCCCAGTGGACAAATGAGAGGAACATGTTGCATATTGAGTCACTCAGCTTTCATTTCTACAGTGTAATTTCAGAGGGATTTCTTGTACAGATATCTGTACTTCCATGAAGAGTGGTGTACAGCTACTTAAAGAAAAAAGTTTATGGAGAAGTATGGATGGGCACATTAGAAGGAAGTTGACTAGGGAACTTGCACCAGACTATACACTGTATGTGTGTCTTGTGTACAACATTAATTATGTTTGTTTTTTTAATTGTTTTTATTTTCTTTAAAATTACAATGCCTATTCTATTTAATGAAATTGTGTCTGTGTACATGTACTATTTTTACCTTCCTTTTTGCTGTTATGTTCTCTTTTTTTTATGGTTGATAGGTGGAAAATGTCATCTTACCTTGTGATGTGTGTGTGGCAACCATAGCATATTAACAGGCTGACACCATATATTCCAAAGCTTGGAAACTTGAATAGTTTTAGTTTCAGAAACACGTTTGCTTAGTAATTTAAGCGGGAACAAACTAAAACACACCAAAAATGCAGAAGTGTCATTTCACATGAAGTCTAAGGAATTTGCCAGCCTTTTTTATAGGGAGATTATTTTTGTGTGGCACCCATCCTATTCATTGTTAGTTTGGTTAACATACAAACCCCTGTTGCAATGAGCAGTGTGCGTGATGTGATGCGATGTGTATCCTCAGACCAAAAGAAAACATTTCCACCACCTTCTTTATATATGGTGAGCAAAAACCCAATACTGTGTGCTGTGCATTGAACCAAAATATGTGCACCCTATATCATGGCAAATAGGAAGAGCCACAAGTGTCATGCCACCTGCTGTTTGGCACGCTGGTCTGAGGGAAGTATTGCTATGAGTTATACCAAATGTTGTCACTGTAGGTGCTGTTCACAGTTTCCTAGAAATGTCTCCTGTAATGGTGCTTGCATCTCTACTGTACAGATTGGGTGCAGTTCCTTGTCAGAGTTCACATGTTTGATGTAGGGCTTGGTTTGTTGTTGGGTTCTAGAATGTACAGGACAATGTTTTTACAATGTTCCTAGCAGTATCTTCACACCAAACACAGGATTGTGGTCTTTGTTCATGGCCCAAAGTTTTTCACCTCTTACCTGAACCATTCAGTGCTCAAATGCCACCAATTGAAGATTATAACAGAAGTCTGTTCATTAACTGTCTTGTGTTTCACTATATCATGTATAGACATCTGTTACCATTTTTAGTATGATGTTGAAAGCACACTACTCTCTCCTCTGCCCCAAAGAATATTGAGCGTTCCACATTTATCTGAGCAAAAGAAAACCATGGTATTTGGATCAATTTCCCCCAATACATATAGAGGTGGGTATCAAAAAGTTCCTGGAATTCAGCTGTAAAACTTAAGTACTCGAAACTCAGTGCTTTCCACTCCAATCACCCTCAAAACATTCCTTCTGCATGCATGTGTGCAACACACACACCCACACACATGCACATATATTCCCCAGTGGTTTTGCCATGCTTGGAAGCACTCATGGCATGCCTTCTTCAGTATGACGAGCAGGCTGGCTGACACAGTGTATTTGATGTCTTTTGAGTGTTGCAAAATTTGACTTGAAGTCTCATTTTTAGTATGGGGAACAGCCGGAAATCACAGGGTACAAGTTCTGGCAAATACGCTGCTGCAGTATGAGTGTGATTTGTTTTTCTGCCAACAATTGCTGCACTACCATAGCTTTGTGGCCTGCTGTGGTGCAGGAGCCAGCTATTGCACCATTTTCTTGGTAATTTTCTTCTTACTGTGCTGATCCACATGAGATACTGACTTCATTTGCAACCCCACTGGTGGTTATCTGCCTGTTGGCATGCACCAGCTCCTTTACCTTTGAATTTGCTTTAGCAATCACAGAAGTTGAAGTTCTGCCACCATGAGGCTCATCTTCCAACACTTCTTGTTCGCTTTTGAAGCAGTTGTACCAGTCATACACAGCTGTTTTCCTTTTAAGACCACTATCCCAACAAGCAGTTTGCAAGGTTTCCAGCATTTCTGCAGCAATCTTTCCAAGCTTGCAGGTGAACTTGACATTGGCTGACTGCTCAAACTGAGACACTGCCAAACCGCTTGGACACACCTTCACTCAATCACCGCTAGCCCATGATTGACAAGTTCCAGCGTACAGCCACTGTAGCTGAACATCAGTTTGGTTCCAGTGTCAGGCAGACCTCTGGTCAGCATGAGGAAGGGATTTTTTTTTTCGTGTCCACACCCTATTTGAGGAAGGACTCCTGACCCTCCAACCTTTGTGAACTGCACCTATGTCCCCCTGCCATGACAGCTGTGGAATTCATTACAAACACCATATTGTTGGAAATTTCATGTGACATTTATATGTTACGTTGAATATGTACTGTGACCTGTCTCACTACACAGAACATGGATAATTTTAAATTGTGGGTACCAAGGCATATGTGACTTTTTGGCTATACTTTGTGTGGGCATTTTTTACCTACAGAAAACTTAATTAAAACTTAGCCGTAAAGTTTTCTTAATATTGGTCAGCCAATCGGAGTATGCCCTCTTTCATTGCCCTCCCAATCACTAATGAGATAGGTAGGACACGGGATTCATATTTCAGACATGAGAGAAGACATCCCAAGGAATTACTAACAGGCAAGAAGGGTGTCTGAAGGGGACATTGTATCGTGACATCATACTAAAGATTTTTCTTTATGTTACCTTATGAGTGTAGATATTTTATAGAACTTTAGGATGGGAAGTCAGGAAAATCTGTCTTATATGTTGTGGGTGCAATGAAGATCCACCAAGGACAGTGACACCACTTCACATGCATGCACACCAAAGACTACAAGCAACACACCCTACAGCAACATTACCATATCAACACCTGTTCCAATGCCAGGCCTCAGTTCTGGGAACTTTGTAACCCGGCTGCATATTATCCCAATATATAAGTGCTTGGTGTGTAAGTGAAGTCTTGAACTGGACTCAATTGAAAGTTGGCCAATTTAAGAATGCACACAATAGTGCATTGTGATGTCATCTTCAGTGTTCAGTTTTTGTTGTATTTTGCACTGTGCTGTGGTGATTATCAGGGTTCCTCAAATTTTACAGAAATCTAGGAGCCACCTCCAAATTCCATGTGCCAGAAGGAAGATACGATGCAAGTTCCATACTGATGACCCAGAGATCTCAAATTACCCATGTCTGTCACTGTTATTTGGTGCTCTCTGCTGGGTACATGTGAACTGATACATATTTTTGTACTAAGCGAAAACAGCAGTAATTATGTTGAAAATATTAGGCACCACCTTACAAAATTTAGTTGCTCTGAAAATATTGGTCACCACCATAAAAATTTAGTTTCTCTTACAATATTAGGCACCACCATACAAAATTCCGTTGTCCTGACAACATTAGGCATCACCATACAAAATTTGGCCACCCCAAAATTATTTGAGCACCACCATACGAGATGTAGTTGACCTGAAAATATTAGACACCACAGACATATGGCAGTAAAATCTCATTTGCTGCTAATTCTTTGTGTGGTGTGTAGACTGTGTGAGAAAAGTCTTTTGGCATGTACAAGCAGGTTGTGATATGTAGCATGTGGATCATAACCAGTAATTCTAGATGCTGGAAGCTTGCTTTCGCTAAGTGAAAATTTTTCAGAACTAACTGATATCTGACCTATCAGAATATTTTTGCCAAAGGAAGGTGTGCGAAGTTTACCAGTTGTACTCAATTAAGACACTATGATCAGTTTTTCAGTCAATTTCATATTGAAGAAACTATAACAAATGCTTTCATTTCCATAGTTCTAGTTTAATGCCAATTTCTTGATCTTCACCCTGCTGACAACTGATGATTCATCATCAAATGTTGGGCAGATCTATTGGTTTTTTCAACCATATCCTGACTGGTATATACAAGAATAAGAGCTTGGACTATCAGCTGGAGGAGAAGGGACTTAGGTCCAGGACATTCCATGAAATTTGTAGGAAGGGCAGGTGGAGTGCCTCTTTGGCAGGAAACATTTCTGTGGACTTTTGTTCTCATTTTATGTGTGTCTCAGTAGGAATGTAATCAGTTTGAGCTATAACCTTACAGTCATAGTTATCATATGCAAGATAATTTTAAGTTACAGTGTCACTGGCACCATTACGTTTATCTTGAGATGCAGTAGCCACATGATTTCCCTGTGCACATTTTGTATCAATAGAGCCTCTTCTGTAGGCAGCTGGTGATATTGGTGGTGTTGAAAGTGTAGTGTCATCATTCACTTTCACTATTAGGTTTTCCTGTTTCTGAATTGGTAAAGTTTTCTGGTGGAAGTGCCATGAAATGCTGTAATTTTCACTCACAGTCAAGACGCTCATGCTACAGAAGGCCATGCTTTTGTCTGATAAGCGGGGCTGAGTTTTGAACATCAAATTTGTCTATAAAGACACTAACAGAGGAATATGTACCTGCCAGTGGAAATCTCAGACTGTATTTTACAGTTCCGTATATGACACTGCTATGTAATTATAACATTGCAATATTATTAAAAAAACATTGCACCAACTAACTTCACTCTGGCACATTTTGTTTGGGTATGGCAAGCCCATGTAAGTGGCATACAGAAGTAAGACGTTAAGGGAAGGTTACTATTTTTTTTATTTTTTTATTTGTGCTTAATTATGTACCATGAAATGAGTGTGTAAGCAATATGTACGGGAGTAAGTATATTGTATGTATTGATATATTATATATACTGGCCTTTACAGGAATTATGTTGTTTAGGTATTAGAACTGTCAAGGTATGACCATTAGAAGGAAAGGATTCATGCTGAGATTGTTGCAGAGACATTTAGTTTAGTGAACGGTGTGTAATTTGCAGATGATTTGTCATCTGATGGTGATTTCAATTTTGCTGGAGATTCTGAAGATAGTGAGGCAATTGACGATGATGATGATGATGATGTGAATGAAAATGAAGATGATGATGAAGACGATGATGATGATGACGATGATGAAGACGAAGGAGAAGAAGATAGTAAGTACTCATCTGATTGATAAAGTGGATGTAGAAGTTTGTATGGTTTCCTTGCACTGCCCTGTCAGTCCTGTTGGCAATGACAGATTATGTCATACAAATGTGTATTAGCCCCTTGAAACTTTTAGAAATGTATTCAGGAGAATAGTCCTGTGAAGGCAATGTTAACCATGCCAGTACATGAATATCCTCTTGTCTGTGGGCAGAAGCTTCTATTTTGAACCTTCTTTTATACTTAAAATGTACAAAATTCTATCCATACTCAGTTTAAAGTGTTAGTTGTATTTTTTTGCAAATACAGATACTCTGTGACTTTTGCGGTTTCAGGTTTACAAGGTCTTTAAAAAGTTAAAAAAAACACATAACATTTTTGAAACACATGTCAGGTGCAATGAGATGAGGGTGCAGAAGAATTCTACTTTTCCATCACACAGGCAGTGAGGCAGTAATACTGTGACTGACCAGGTTACAGCATGTTGGAGTTTGGATTTCGGCTAGTCCCCTTGTGGTTGACCATATATGTACTTAGTTTTAACTTGCACAAAATTCAACTTGTGCCATATCTTCCAGAACATAACTTACTGAGTAAGTTGGGCAGTGCCAGAACTGATAACATTGTCTGTGAATCTGAGCCTTCATGAATCATTTTGAAGTTAACCATCAGTATGTAACTTGAGATAAGGAATTGTTTTGTTGAATTTAAATAGACAGTAATTTGACAGTATTACAAATGTTTTACCCCCTACACTTTTTGGTTTCTTGGCTCCTTAGGGTGTGACTGCGGGTTCTGCAGCTTGTGCAGTTTCATTATGTTCACTCAGTGGTCCTTTGTTATAAAGTATTTCTCTCATTAGCATAACTGTAGCATATCATTCAGTTTTTGTGGTACAGTGATATAGATTTAAGTTACTGTGTTGAGCATGTCATTTCACATAGTGTGTCATTTGTCAAAGACTGCTTTGGAGCAACCAGGCTGCTCTGAAAATTGGGGCAGCATTCTCATCATAAGTAACCACTTGTAAGTTCATACATTGTTATAACCTAGATGATGACAACCCAAACATTTTCGTTTACATGAAAATCTGTGATCTTATCTGCATTACTTTGTAATTACTTAATCATTGATATTGGCTTGTTCATTCTACATTGTTTTTGATCCTGCTGAGGTTTTACGAAGTGCAGACTTGACATTTGTTCTGTGCTGAATATCTTCATCTTATGTTAGCTAAATTTTCAGTTGTTGCTGATGTGTAAATTATTGTAATGTGTATGGACAGTCTCTGGTTTACATAATGTCTCAATTCTACAAACTCTTACCTACACATTATTTTCAACACACATATGAGACCAATATTATCAGTTCGTGGAAGTTGAATATTTAGCAAGTGTAAACAAATTCTTATGTAACACCAAATATGTAGGAGCATTTTGAGATCTAGGCACTTTTGTGAAGTAATTATGAATTGATGAAAATCATTTGTTGTGTACCTTAATTACAGGTGAAGATGAGGAAGTTGAGGCCACACCTAAACAGAAGATGCCAGAGTCAAGGGCAATGATAAAGACCCCAACTCCACAAAATAAGATTCCAGTTGAAAGAATGAAAACTCCAATTGAGAAACAACAAAAAAATAAAACACCCCCTGAGAAGCAACAACAGAAGAACAAGACACCCAATGAGAAGCAGCAACAACAGAACAAGACACCGAATGAGAAGCAGCACCAACAGAACAGGACACCCACTGAGAAGCAGCAACAGAAGAACAAGACACCCAATGAGAAACAGCAACAGAAGAACAAGACACCCACTGAGAAGCAGCAGCTGAAGAACAAGACACCCAATGAGAAGCAGCAACAGGGTGCTACACCAAAATCTTCACCTGTAATTCCAGTCAATGTAATTTTGCCATATGTTACTACTCTGTAGTCTTGTTATATACTCATCCCAAGCATCTCTGGTCTCTTCCTTGGGTGATTCCTTTTCTGTCACTTCTCATCTGAAAATATGCACTCCCTCATTTCTCACACAAATTGCCCACCTGAAAAGCTCCTGAACTTATGATATTGCAGTGGGTCCCTGTGTGTGAAATGGCTATTTTCTCTGCATGTTTACAGTCCTTAACATTTTCTATAAAATGCATTATTGTTGTAGTAAATGATCATAGTCTACAAGAAGTGCCATATGAACATTATTAATGGTAATAACTTCTCTGTGGTGTATATTCAGTCTTCCTTCTATAGCTGCTTGGCTGCAAGACTACCATCATTGTTATATTTTAAACCCTTTGACCTATTCTAACACTAGAGTTTATGGTTCATCTGTGACTTGTTGAGAAGACAGACTTCTTGAATGTTGTTGTTTAGTTGAAGTATAGTAATAACAGTAACAGTCTATAGACTTTTATGTGATCCAGATCTCACAGGCCTATCTGAATTTGGATTTTGCATGGTGTACCTTGAAAAATTTTATGAAGGCAGAGTTGTTATTTACATCCTGTTTGTGATCTAATTCCTTTTTCATTCTTTGCTCTATGATAATATTTTGCAGATTTTTGGTATGCAGACATTCAGATGTTCAAACAGCTACAGACCAGTGTCTAATTTCCATATTTAATTGATGAATTATGCTTCATTGTCACAAACTTAGCATATGTCCAGATGATATACTGCTATATCAGAACTATCAAAGATGTTGATGTAACCTTTTTAAATAAAAAAAGGTAAATCAGTCCCATTACAGGCCCGAGGTGCCCAGAGGGTTTCAGGAAGTTGAGGTTCCCAGATTATGTGACAATGGCCCAGGGTGGTGGTAAGGTTGTCAGCCTTATGCACGGGCCGCTCTTACCCCCAGGAAATACTCCTGGTACTCATTTCTGTTAGAGGCTGAGTCAACCCCAGGGTCGTAGTGCGATCGGAAGGATTATGTCAATGAAAAATTCCATGACACCATCTGGAATCGAACCAGTAACCTTCTGATTTGTAGCACAGCACCTTAACCACTGTGCTACTGTGATCCCCGTTTTAAATAATAGTCTTGTTATTCCAGTGCTGGCATACCAGTGAAACAAGGTAGTGAACTGAGCAGGGCAGTTGACAGTTACAACAACACTGCTGTGTACCATATGCATGTGAAATACTTGTTAAATAAGTCCAAAACCATCAACATATTTTTTGTCTTCTGTTTGTTAAGTGGTTGTATCATTTGTCTTCACATCCTCTTCATGTAATTAGTTAAACATTGCTGCCCTCTTCCCTTCCATTCCCGTCCCTGTAATTTCATTCTTTGGCCATTATTGTTATTCCGCCAGCATGTCTAATGGAATCAAATTGTTTTAAATATGTAATTTTTACTGCCCTCATTTCATAGCCATATTTTATATCTTTCTGATTTTTCTTACTGTTACACTTTAAGACCATTTTGTTTGTAGTCAGCTTTGTGCTCTTGAATTTTTGACCAAAGTATCTTTATTTACTTCATTTTATTCCCAGTTTGCTTAACAGATGTTTTCAGTCGCTCCTCACTTAATATTTCGGGCTTGAAACATTATTAATTACTACAGATTTGTGTGTGTGTGTATGATTTTTTTTTTTAAATAGAGTTAAGGAGTTAGAAATCAGTGTCCTGTATGTAATGTAGTAGCTGTATACTGTCTGTTCTGCATTTTGGGCACCTGAAATGAAACTGCAGTTCATAGTGAGGCCTGGGAAATAATGGCTAACATTAGAGAGAAATGTGGTGAGGAAATAAGGGAGAAATGCTGGTTAGTGCCAATAGGCAAGTGGACAGGAAGTGAAACTGGCTACATATGCTGGTGTAAATAACTATGAAAAAAATTAGAAAAGAACATCAAAAACGAACAGCGTAGATAATCATCGGAAGTTGCCACAAATAAAAGAACAATTTTTTGTAATGCTGTCCATGTGGATGATTTCATCAAATGCATTATTGGAACACAGTACAGCAAAACCATACTATTTGCATAGATTAAATTCTTGAAAACCTGCTGTGAATTATAAAATCACAATTGGTAAAGGTAATGCCTTATAGGGAAAAAATTGGATTAGGGAAACCAAAGAGACATGAAACATTGTCATATATAAATTAAAGTTCAGTGAACACAAGAAAAAAAAGTTTCTTATGCTGTTCATTGGAAGGGTGGTGTGAAAGGTAGAAGGTAACATTCACCCTAGCACAGGCCATGAAGGTCCAGATGGGGAGTAGAGGTATAGCTGCACTGTTTCTTTAACCTTGGTACTAGGTGAGGTGGGTGGTCCGTGTCACACCCCAGCCACTCTACCTACAGGAGGAAGACTCAATATCCATCTTACAGGAGGCTAGATGGACCCCAAGGCTGGTCTGGATGTGTGCAGAAAATTTTGCCCCCACCAGGATTTGATACCCGGGCTGTCCAGCCTGTAGCCAGTCACTGTACTGACTAATTGTGGTTGAATCTAATCTGGGTGATTAAACAACACAGTGTATGGTAGAGGGGTAGATAGAAGAATGACTGAAGAAAGAGGTGATTTGTGATTGCTGCACCTGCTGCAATTGGGGTGTGACATTGACCACCCACTCCCATCTAGCGCTAAAATTTAAGAAAAAGTAGTACCTCTGTTTCTGCTCTGTGGTGAACTTTACCTTTACAAATGTGGAGGGTCAGCTGTACAAGATTTATCCTCAAAGAGATAAGTTAACAGGAATGCAAAAAACTGTTGCTTATTGTGGAATAGAAAATAACGTCCCATGGGACACAAAATCTTTCAGTAGAATTCTAAAAGGCTTTGATTTGGGTAGAGCAGGTGCTGATGATGAGAAGTGGGTGGGTGCTGCTGAATGAATGTTAAAGTGGCATAGTGAGAATAAAACCTACAAGTGCATTTGAATACGTGAATGTATTAGTAGTGTAATAAATTCACATATCTTCTTATGCACTTGTTGGTTTGTTCTCATAATGAATCATCTGCATGGTCATGAATTATTTAAAATAGAAATGTGGCATATTTATCACATTTTTGACAATGAGTGTGATGGTCGAAGTAACGGAAGAGCAGTAGTTCTGATGAAGATTCATACCCTGTGTACCCTACACCCAAAGAAGAACAGGGTGGGTATATGTTTTGCACTGGCAGTAGTCACCCTGTAGCCACCATACCCATCGTGCTTTTTGGTCATTTGTGCAACCACATGTACCATTGTTTCATACTGTAATTTTGATCATTGTAACAGATGTAGTGGAATGTATAGTAGACTTAATATTTTAAGGTACATGATTGCTTAACAGTTTCAGATAATAATTTACAAAGTGTTGATCATGGAAGCAGTGAATGAATGACCTTTCAAGCCATGCCTAGAAATGGTAAAGACTTTTATTTTCTGATACCATGGCACTAGTTGATTCTTGGCTGTAAGATGTCTCAATGAATGTACTTCAGCTGTAGCCAACATTGCATAAGGTTTTCAGATCATACAGACAGGTAAAGAAACTGTGTTAGAGAGGTTAAATATCCTTCCCCAAATTTTTTTACTCTCTGTGCCTCATCTCAAACTGGCTTTGGTTAGGGACAAATGGCAGGCTGTTGTGAGTGTGGTATTGAAGTTCCCAGTTTCATAAAGTGTGGGGAATTTCTTGATCAACTGCTGGGCTGTTAGCTTGTCAAGAAGGAGTTTGGTGGAGTTACACATCATTTCAACGAAGCCTTCTCATAGCTCTTCATATTCCCATAGTCTTACTTCTTGCTGTGTGACTTTGCCACTCTGTTATTCCCATGTTGAGCTCACTCTTCCTCTTGAGTGTTTCCTCTTTAGTTTTGTACTCAGAACCATTGTTGTGGAATACCAGCTTCCTTTTTATTATGTGTCCATTCCATCTTACTTTACCAGCTTCCTTTTTATTATGTGTTCATTCCATTGTACTTTACTTTTTTTTTCTCTCTGTGGTCTTTATCTGTAAATTCAGAGGGTTGTAATGGAATGTATTACTGAGCCCCATTTGGAGAAGCTAAGTGTTCCAACATTCAGTTAGGACTTGACAGCTGTATGAATGAAACTTGAGACCTGTACTGAAGAGTAGCTATTTAAATGATTAAATAAGTAGATGTCTGTATTTTTGCAGTGGTCTGCTGGTCTTCATGTGTTCACAGAGCTATGGAGAATAACACGTGTTTTTGTACGAGCAGATTTGCAGGTGTGAAATAGTAGCCATTTTAGTACTGTTTTTTTATGTCATAATTCATTTTGTTACCAGGGAGTTCCAACCCCACAGCAGTCTGGGAAGAAAAATAAGAAAGGACAGGAGACTCCAAAGGGACCCAAGACACCTGGTGGAGATACACCACAGAAGAAGGTTCTTGAGGGTGGGGTGTCATTTGAGGATGTTCGATTAGGAAATGGCCCTGTTGCTAAGCCAGGCAGAGAGGTTAGTCTTTGTAGTGGGTGAGGTTCTAATTGTGGTACTGATTCAAGTCTTCTAGGATATGATGCCATGTTGACTGGTATATGGTTGCCCATGTTTTGGAGAGGTTCGTTACTTTCACCTGCTTAGGTCCTTATGATGGAGGCAGCAGCACCTTCAGTAGTTGAGTATCTACCAGTTGACATGGTGTTATATCCCAGAATTTTCCTGTAATATAAAGGACTCAGTTAAGATGGAAGTGAAGTGAGATTCTACAGGTTTGACTGCATCTGTTTGTTGCATAGTATTTCCATTAGATTCTTCTGACAGATTTCGATTAAACTAAATACACAGCACTTGTGTTATACAAATATTACTTTGTGTAAATAAATGTTATTATGTTCTGTGTAACAAGAGTGCCCACTGTGACCCACCAGGTTGCGTTATGTGGTGCACGTCCACATCCTTAAGCTATATGTGTGCTGTATAGATTGTACTGTAATTTAGAAGGTTCAGTATATGACTTAACTGTGATTTATACATGTTCACCCCACAAACCAGCTCACAATAACAGCTGTGGCCATTTGCCAGATAAGGTTGGAAACCCCTGCTGTGTACAGATTTTGATTAAACTTGGCAGATGGCTCTTGTGTTATATCTGTATTATAGTGTACAAGTTTGTGTTTGATTCATATTAAGGGTAATTTGCTCATGGAACTGAATGAACTTGTTAAGATATATTTTGAATCGTTTAGCATATTTGACGACTGTTGACTTGCACTTCTTTTCATTCAACTTGACTCATGGCCTTGGAAAGTTATATCAGTGCTCAAAAAAAAAAGTACCTTTCAGAGGTTGAGTGAGACTTAGAGGTGGTTCTTTGGCCTTTCAGTTCACCCATGGGTTTAGCCCATTATAAGTAGCCTGTGGGTTAAACTTGATTGTGTGGAAATAAATTGTAAGGATGTGGACTTCCTTGAACTGACTAACAATTGTGTCTAATATGAGGCTTCATTATTACGGTGTCTGATTATGTTGTAATGGTTGTTTGTTTAATAGCTGACCGTTTATTATGTTGGGCGTTTGAAACACAACAATAAGCAATTTGACTCGACTACTCAAGGATCTGGTTTCAAATTCCGATTGGGTCGTAATGAAGTAATAAGAGGTTGGGACATTGGAGTGACCGGAATGAAAGTTGGTGGAAAAAGGAAGATTATTTGTCCTCCAGCTATGGCGTAAGTAAATAAACTGCTGAGCATATTCATTTTGATCATATCTACATTTCTGTTGTACAGTGGTTTTTTTTTTTTTTTTTTTAATTTTTTTTTTTTTTTTTTTTTTTTTAAGAATAAGAAGTAAAATATACATTAAAAACAAAATTTTTTAAAAAAAATTTTTAGAGGGGAGGCAGGTATTTTTAAGAAAAA
>Ga0131853_10006793_pt1:0-10000 | contig 20666 bp, 15 predicted proteins | sample TergutLab28metaG_FD_92764 | JGI IMG/M metagenome (GOLD analysis project Ga0131853, IMG submission 92764) | Labiotermes labralis P1 segment gut microbial communities from Petit-Saut dam, French Guiana - Lab288 P1 (version 2) (version 2) | ecosystem: Host-associated > Arthropoda: Insects...
ATACGACCAATGTGGTAATTCAACAGAATAGTCGCAAGCTCCTGATTATGGATATATTAATGTCCGAAACATGTTGAGCACATAAGAAGTGAAATAAAATAGCAAGTGACATCAAGTTGGTCTTCTATTCTTCAACATTATTCATAAGTTCCAACCTCCCTCGCAGTCTTCCATGTTGAATTTTCCTAAAGTTTCTTGTTATAAATTTATGAAGGTATATATATATATATATATATATAAGGTGATAGAGTTCTGTTTAAAGGAACTTAGGTCTTAATTATGCTGTCTGATGGAGTATAGCACAGTGCAGTCTGGAGGAAATTTGCCAACATCTTGGATGAAACTTCCGTCTCCATCTTCATAGTAGGTTAGAGCGACAATAGATTCCTCCGAAAGTTTAGTACATTTCTACCAGACTGCACGGAGTCATATCCCAGACGACAGAATACTTCATAATCATACGCTCTGAGAACTTCAAGTCATACACTGAATATCCGGCTTCCGACAAAGCATGTGGGCAGAGAAACACCGCATTCAAGGTGTCTCGCTTCGCCACGTCTCTGTCTCTACATACCCCTTCTCAGGTTCTACACAGGTAGGGTAGGTAACGTAGAGTGCACCCTTGTATAGGCACTGAGGCTCTGTACAGGCCGTACGGCCCATAGGGTGAGTAGAGGTATAGCTCTACTCTTCCACGACCACCCCACTAGAAGTGGGTGAGGGGTCAGCGTCACTCCCCGGCCGCTCTTTACCTCGCAAAAGACCTGGTGCCCACTGTACAGGAGGATGGATGGGCCCCAGGGTCGGTCTGGACAGGTGCGAAAAATCTCGTTCACACAGAGATTCGATCCCCGGACCGTCCAACACGTAGCCAGTCGCTATACCGACTACGCTACCCGACCCACCAGGTTGTACACAGGACAAAGCTTATTCGTCCACTGTCACCAAGACAAACCAGAGCGCACATCGCGTCAGCTGATTAAACCAAAGTGTAGTTAACGTTCACAACAAAATATTACACTTACATGAACAACAAAATACCCTGTAACTTTTAGAAATGTCGACTGCTAAATGGTTACTGCCTCCATCTCCAGTCCCTTGTACTACTCTAACATGAAGATGAAGTAAGCTTCCCTGAAACTTCGGTAACTACCAGTCGATACGTCGTAACATCCCAAACGGTTTGGATCTTCACCAGCGCCGTTGACAGAACTAAAAACAGCACATGTCACTTACGTGTTAAAGTCTACTGAGCATAAAAGTTTGCTTAGCTTTGTTGTAACATGCCTCTTATTAACTGCAATTTAAATTTCACAATGTGCCGTACCATTCTTTAAAGGGAACCGTGAAACTAATGAAGCTGAAGCAGCGTCAATAAATAAATAAGTACCGCGCAGAATTAAATCGGATGGGAGTCATCAACATGAAAGTTGAACAAAGATTTCAAACTAGATTCTCGCAAATTAAGTGACGATTAGGCTGCCATTTCAGCATGAGCAAGAAATGACTAAAGATACAGCTTAAAAATCCTCCGTCAACCACAAAAATTCCAACAGAGTGCCTCCTGAAAGAAAGCCAGATGTCTTTCTGCTATGACTTACAGTCGTGGTTGTACCTAATTCATTAAACATGAAGTTCTTCCATATAACTGCAGATGATGCGGAGCATGTATAGCATGTCGTACTGAAAGGGATGAAGGAGATTCGGTTGAATTGAAGCGCGAACAAAAGTGTTCATTATAAAAGGAGATGGGCAGGGCCGGATGTTTCACTTGAGTGGCTGATTTAGCAGTGTCTTTCAAAAGAGATCTCTGTAGCTTACTTGCAGACTAAGGGCCTTTTGAAATTACTATCATGGTAGCAATTGAAAATCTTTATCCATTCTTTTCCTGAAGTGTATAAAATGAGCAGATGTTTGAGAGACGGTGTCTGATCGTTTGTACAACTGTCCGCCTACATATTTAACCACCGAAACTGCTCAATGTGTTTCGATCATGTGTGGTCTGGTATAGCCTACCTATAATAGCGAAGACGTCGCGGCGCTGAGGCCCCCAGACATGCGTACTACTAAAACATCTTGCCAGTTCTTTCGGACTGGATTCCCTTCTTCTGACAGAAGGCTGTATTCTAGTTCCCTATTACCAGATCTGGGAGTAACTTCGCTAATATTTATAGGGGCCTACACTCGTTTGTTTACGCCACTTCCTAGCTACAAGCCATTGGGTGAGCGTTATTTACATAGGCCCATCTACTATACACGAATTCCTAATTAACTTTTAATTATAATTGAAAAAAGGCAGACAAAATTTAGAGCGTACTGAATTATAAACACACATACATACATACACACACACATACATACATACACACACATACATACACACACACATACATACACACACACATACATACATACACACGCACATACATACATACATACACACAAACACACATACACACGCACATACACACATACATACACACACACACACATACATACACACACATACACACATACATACACACAAACATACATACACACGCACATACATATATACATACACACACACATACATACACACGCACATACATACATACATAATACATACACACACACATACATACACACACATACATACACACAAACATACATACACACATACATATATACATACATACACACACACATATATACATACATACACACAAACATACATACGCACGCACATACATACATACATAATACATACACACACACATACACACACACACATACACACATACATAAACACAAACATACATACACACGCACATACATACATACATAATACATACACACATACATACATACATACACACATACATATATACATACATACACACACATATATACATACATACACACATACGTGTACATATATATATATACACATACACACGTACATACATACACACACATATCCATCCATCCATCCATACATAAATCCATACACACGTATATAATACATACACACATACATACATATATATACACACATACATACACACACACATACATACATGCACACATACATACATATATACAAACATACACACGTACATACATATATACGTACATAATACATACATACATACGTACATAATACATTCATACATACATACATACATTCATACATACATTCATACATACATGCATACATACATACATACACACACACACATATATACATTCATACATACATTCATTCATACATTCATACATACATTCATACATACATACATTCATACATACATACATACATTCATACATACATACATACATTCATACATACATACATTCATACATACATACATACATTCATACATACATACATACATACATACATTCATTCATACATACATTCATACATACACACATATATACATTCATACATTCATACATACATACATACATATCACTAGCATGTGACCTAACTACACCGAGCCCAGTCCTTGATAAGCTAACAATTCCTCAACTAATCAATACACAAACCGAAACTGGCCTCCTAATTTTCACGATGCGAAGATCTTGGGATGTGCCTGCAGGCAGTAATTTTTATTACGTCTCCTAGTGACAGACACTCAGCGAATGACGCAATTTGCAGGGATATGAGTTTGTTGTCCTCGCGGCGGTGCAATGACGCCCCCACCTCTGCAGAAGACGGAACGCAGCGCATGCAGGCATACTTCCGCCGTAGCGTCACTTCTCTGGTCGTCACGCACTGCTCTTTGCTTCTGAGGGTGTTTACAAACACTGGTTCATATTCTCACACAGCGAAGCAGGCATAACGAATACCGAACACATTTTTATTTTACCAGAATCAAATTTGAAATTCACAACACGCAGGCAGCGTGAAAGAGCGCAGCAGTCTGAGGGCCTCGTGTGCCCGAATTTCCTGCCTGCGGGAAACTGTCAGACGAACGCACTTTATATCACAAATGTGAATACATTCCTGTATACATACGTAAAATTTATAAAATATTAATACATTAAACACATTTAAATAGGACATTTCACTGAGAGGCAGGGTCAGATACACTATTAAAAATGTATAAAGCACACAGCTTTGTGCACATACATTCTGCAGTATCCATAAAAACTTGTTACAGTGTCCACATAAAGGGTTCTGTAGTGTTCATACGAACGTTCTGTTGTATTCACACAAATATTCTGCAGTTTCCACGTAAAAGCTTTGCAGTATTCATATAAACGTTCTGTAATACGCAAACTTTCTGCAGTATCCATATGAGCTTTCTGCAGTACCGAAATAAAATTTTTGAAGTATCGATATAAACGTTCTACAATACTCACATACAGGTTCTGTAATACACAAACCTTCTGCAGTATCCATATGAACGTTCTGTATTTCCGATATAAACGTTCTGCAGTACCGATATAAACGTTCTGCAGTATTTACACAAATGCTCTACAGTTTAAACATAAACGCTATGCAGTATTCATATACAAGTTCTATTACACACAAACGTTCCGCAGTATCCATATGAACGTTCTGCATTTCCGATATAAACGTTCTGCAGTATTCATTTTTTGCTAACGTTTCAGTATGTAGAGTTCATATTATGCCATCTTACTTTCTTTGTCGATGGTATCCACGAAAATCAAATGAAAACCTGTTAATTTGCATCAACAAATGGCTATGGAACGCTTACTTCAGCTGCTAACTTGCTTCTGGCCACAAGTATCATCACTTATTCCACGTAGCTCTTAAGACACTTTGTCCAATGTTGTAAATATTTCGTGGGTTTTAATATTCGAAAAATATTGAACTTCCTCTGGCTAGATTATCTTATAATAATCAAACAATTAACGGACTACATGTAACACCTAAAGCAACGAGAATTTTCGGATACGGAAAGTTTTAAGGGGAACTACAAATTTAGATCAAAACGACGACGAATTTAAAAGTAGTGTTTTCAGAGATGTGACGTTGTGTATTCTGGTTTATTTTCTCTAATATTTCATAGGGACCTGACACTTCAGTTTACAGGTTAGAGGGGCATCGCCTGAAATCATGTGACTCAGGGTGTAATCCATAGGATGGCTTTCTGGAAACTTCCAATTTTCGAGTTCAAAAACCGTCGGCCCTGTTCCAGCTGCTAAGCAACTGTCACCTTTTCAAGAAGGACTCTCTTCCCTTGGACTTACTTCAGAAATCTAAATCCATTTTGTGTGACAGTCTGACATATTTACTTATTCACTCTGGCAATTCATTAGAACAGGAGTGAACAAATCCCGGGTGCCAGGTCGCCCAGGCTTCTAAATTTTGTGCAGTGGCGCCTAATGTTAGTAGCTACTCAGCACATGATTTTCTTCACGTCACCAAGATGGTTTCCGAAATTTTGAGGTTGCTCCTACATTTCTGGATTATTTGTAGACCCCTGTTTTTTAATATAGCAGACGTCAGTTTAGCAATGATATATCCCGCCCACACGGTTAATAAAAGGAGAGCCCACCAGTTGCTCTACGCGAGGTCAGTGACCAGACCGAAATTCCCCCGCCTGCAGGAAATATGAGTAAGAAAACTTACAATTGTTTGCTTGTTTGTTAAAGGGCAAGTTTTGCTGGAAGACGTTCTCTTTAATTTCTTCTGTGAAATGACAGCAGGAGAAAAGGCTGAGACCAGTCACTTAGAACACCGATTATCATAGAAATGACTTGAATAAGCCGGAAATTAAATGGAAATTTCGTCAGAAAAATTCTCACGTACCTGGAAACACATGAAAGGAAGGATTTGTAAAATTAAGCACATAATTGAAGGTCTGTAGACCGGTTATGTGGGTGAATAAAAATAAAATGAAATGCGATACACTTCATTATTTATTACTGACTTCGTGTAATTTTTGTATTATGTTGCGCTATTATTGGTTTGCTTTGCTTTCTAACTGCAGCTCGTACAAAGAATCGTTTAATGGGAAGTCGTGCTACCTAAGATCTTCATGTTTGCACCGTGCATCAATGATAATTAAACATTTCATTATCCAACTAATGTACAGTATATAATATGTAGATTCAATTAAAATTATAAAATATTTAAAACTGCTCCAACATGTTTCGGATCACAGAGGACCCATCAACAGGGAGTCTTGTACAGTACTTGGATAAAAATTACAAGAATGATTACATCGTGTCCGTGTGAACGTACACGATAGAGTCATTATTGTAATTTTTAGCCAAGCCATGCACAAGTCTCCCAGATGATGGATCCTCTGTGATCCGAAACATGTTGGGAGCACTTTTAAATATTTTATAATTTTAATTTTATCTATGTATTTTATATTGTGCATTAGTTGGATAATAAAGTGTTTAATCGGCTATCTAAAAGTTTCTCACAAACAATTGCAATGAGCATCTAGTGATAACATTGACCTAAACAACGCTATAATATGAGATACGGACCTTTCGTGACATTGACTTTCAACAGTACTGTCCCCTGGTATGACAGATACATACCAACATTTAGTATAAATCTGTTGCCTCCAAGTTCAGGTTAAAAGAATGTTTTACCCTGAACGGAAGCAGCTGGTTTATCCGAGACATTGACATTTATTGACCGCACAATTATTATACAGTATCACATCCAGTAAGAAAAGAGCTTTAGAGTTTACAATATTTATAAAATTCACAGCCGAGACACGGCGAATTGTCTTACAGGTTACGACGCCAAGGGTAAGGAAGCCTGATGATAGATCGATGCAGCGGCAGCGTAGCGATGCCGGTCTTCATAGAGACATCCAGAGTGGGGACGGTAGGGCAAGCTAAATAGGAAGAACCGGTGGGTTGAATCGAAGTTGAAGATTATCTGGCGGAATGAAAACATAACAAAGAAGACTACAAGGATACGCGCATCACGTACTTTTGGCGGAACGAGCGTCGAGAAATCTTTACGTGGCCAACGGCCGCATAAGTGCATAATGTAGTACGATTAATCACTGATGGTAAGTGTTTATTTCCGCCAGTTCATCCTCCCGAACAGTACCTCAGTCAATAGGTCTACCGCGTCGGTGGAACGGGGTATGTTAAGTACGTCAGCATTTCTTTGACACTTGGGCTAGGAACTATGTATTTAAAATCACGACATAAGTAGGTGATGAATGGTCAGCTTCAAGCTCTGGCCGCATTAATGACCTTCCGTCTTGCCAAACCTAAACAATGACCTCAAAGCCGTTTGAACCATATCAGGACTGAGAAAAACATCAAATGTATTGAGTCACTTCGCACCGCACAGTAAACACTCCGCCTTGGTTATAAAAAAAAACAATAATTTAACGCCTTTAGAGAAATAATTACATCTCCTTCTAAGAGCCACACAAATTAAATATGCATTGAATGTACTAACATTGAGGCGCGTTAGCGTAATCACTGTTCCAGTGTAAAATCAATAAGTACTACACATTCTGAGTGTGTGTCTGCAGTCTTAGTTATCCAGCATGCAATGCGCATGCGCTCTATTTTACTGTCGTCTGAAGCATGTCCGGCTACACCATACTTTTTTGCACTATCTCTCAGATGGCACGATTTTCGAAAAAAAAAAAGTGATTGAAAATAAAATATGTGTTTTGATTTTCTCTATAACTTTTGTCTGAAACGTTTCTCATTCTGCGAAGAATTGAGTGTGTTATCATAAATGTATACAGATCTTTAGGTAAAGTGTCCGTTATTCTTGACATATTTTAATAAAGCTTGAATTTTCTTGACAGATTTTCGAAAAATTCTCGAATATAAAATTTCGTGAAAATCCGGCCAGTGGGAGCCGAATTGTTCCATACAGACAGATCGACGACGCACAGTTAGACAGACAGACAGACATACAGGCAGACATGACAAAGCTAATAGTCGCTTTTCGCTATTTTCTGAACGCACCTAAAAGCAAATGTATAGTGAGCGGTACGTAAAATTTTTCTATTTATAAACGTAGTGGTACGCATAGTAACCACTGATATAAACTCACTGGTGAATGGCAAAGCTTTTACGGTGAACATAAGAGCAGATTAATTTCGGTAAGTGCCCGATCTCTTCATTTCATAATTTTATTTCTCTTGTCTTTTGATGTGCACCTTGTTTAAATACTCTGTATCAAGTGCAGAAGTTAGGAGCACGTATCATCTAATAACATGAGAAAATGCTTATGACTGCCGAGCATTTGTAACTGGTGTCAAGGTCATTCTGTCGGACAGATTGGCAGACACTAAGAAGACCCTCCGACAGGGTAGCTGGTAACATTGTCAAAAACGTAACAGGTCTAGTGTGGCGGCGCTATGAGAACGTGATTTGTGGGAAATTGATTGGTTTAATTAATTATCAAATACTCTGGCAGCCCTTTGTTGTGTAATTAGTTACAAACATTTAAAACTAAGAAGTAATCTTAAATAATTCCATTTATACTTCACGGATAACAAATTTTGTCTCAATTACCAGCTGCTTAAGGCTGCTTATGCAAATGATTCTTTCGATTAAAAACCAATCAAATAAAAAATTCGTCACGTGGTAAACCCACCCCATCTAGCGCCGAGGTTAAGGAAAAAGTAAAGCTGTACCTCTACCCCCCCCCCCCGGGCCTTCGTGGCTTGTTACAGGGCGAATCTTACCATTAAAAGCTAAAAGTAAAGTGATCCCTATTTTCATTGTTACACCTTGCATGTTGTCGTTTTTACTCAATTAATACACAAACTAATACACCCATATAAAAGTTACACATTAAAACACTAAAACTGCTCCAACATGTTTCGGTCCTAAGACCATCATCAGGGAGCTATATTTTCCTTCCTTGCCACTATCACGCAGCGAAGCACAGAATGCACATCCGTAGCAGGGCAATTTTCGCAACATAACATTACATAACACGGCATGCTGCCACAACACCCTATTAGTACAACGAAGTTAATCAGTGACTGTTTTTAATGTGACTTTAGCAAGGAAAATATAGCTAGCTCCCTGATGATGGTCTTAGGACCGAAACATGTCGGAGCAGTTTTAATGTTTCAATGTGTAACTTTTATATGGGTGCATTAGTTGGTGTATTATTTGAATAAAGTGTTCCCGTTACAGGCCCGGTGTGGTCCAGAGGATGGGTAGAGGTATAGCTCTACTCTTCCATGACCGCGTCACTAGAAGGTGGTGAGTGGTCAGCAGCACGCCCCGGCCGCACTTTACTCCCGGGAAAGACCCGAACTTTACAATTACATAGTCAAAATATTTTAATCTTAAAGCTAAATGTGATGTTACTCTAAAAACCGTTTATCATTAAATGTTTAAGTGCTCAGGCTGTTTAAAGCAAGTTTCGTTTGTCACTTACGTCAACCTGAAGGTTACAACGCCGGATCAGTTAGTGGTCACCGATGTTTCGGAAGATTTTGATGCTTCCAACTGCAGGGTAGTCTCGGACTTCACCAAGGGTGCTGAGAAAACTCCCAAATCAGGCATACATTCGCTTTGTTCACTGGCGGAACAAACTGTCGACCAGTTGCTCAACACTCCTCTTGTTCCATCCATTCAGACAACAAACATGACATAATTATTATACCTTCCAGTCCGTTTACCCCAGTTGCGTGTAGTGTAATTATACACACTAACAGGGTCATTCCGCTTTAAAACTTGAGAGGACTTTCGCTTGAAGAGCTTCTTGCCTCTTCCTTTGTTTTTATGCTAGTGTGAAATCATATTAGGCATTACCTCTCGACCTTCCTCTGGCCTAAATATACCGCTTCTTTTGGCCAGTACTTTCTAATTGCATTTTCACTTATTGCGCTAAAATGACATGCGAGTTACATTAAACATAAGACATCAGCACGCAGTCTACATTAAGACTGGTCCATAGTCTCTTCAAAAGCGAGTTCTTCACAGAGTGCGATCTAGTGTTTCCTGTTTCAGTTTCCATTATCTCGTCGTTTCCTTGAAGTCATTCTGTAGCTGATTACATCTTCTACCTCTTCTTCCCTTCCCT